>Ga0209239_1000107_pt1 | contig 48628 bp, 44 predicted proteins | sample GraSoi013_2_20cm_FD_185824 | JGI IMG/M metagenome (GOLD analysis project Ga0209239, IMG submission 185824) | Grasslands soil microbial communities from the Angelo Coastal Reserve, California, USA - Sample 10_02_2013_2_20cm (SPAdes) (version 2) | ecosystem: Environmental > Terrestrial > Soil >...
TAAGGTTGAGCAGGCGCTCTTGCGCCGCGCGGACATCCGAACAACGATGAATATCTACACGCAGGCGGTACCCAGAGCAGTACGCGAAGCAAATCGCAAAGTTGTGAGAAACATTCTAGGGAAGCAAGGCGACATCGAGGCGGCAGTAAGGGTTCCAGAGGCTACCAAGTCCTTCTAAATCAGTACGAGCCCTGCAACGTAAGTCCTTGAAAAACCACGCGGCGATGATTTCGATTCCCATCGCCCGCTCCATAATGAGTCTCCTTGATTTTGCGCTTCGGCCCCACCGCAATGGCCCATAGGCTCTGCAAGTAAGTTTAATTGCAGTTGAAAATGTTGGCTAACTTAGTCTAGAGTGGCTCGCCATGGGGCTGGGTGGATGGGCGCTTCAGGGTTTCCTCTCTCCGTCCTGTTTTTTTCTTATGGTTTTGATTGGCACCAACCCGTTCCGGCTCGGATGCGCGACAGTGCATTCACGGGGCGGTCGCAGTCCCCGCCTGCAGAACAAATAACGAATAAGGATGACCTACCAAAAGGAGAATACTAATGTCTAGAAAATTCCTAGCTATCACTGCGCTCTGTCTTTTCGCAGCCTGCGCAAGCACGGCGCAGAGTCCCACAAAAACTTACGTGATTCTCGCTCACGGACAAGGAGCGGGCAGTACAGCGTTTGCCGCTAGTCTTGGTTCGAGCGTCGTAACGCAATACGACGAAATTGGGATCGTCATCGCGCAGTCCAGCGATCCCAACTTCGCCGCCCAGGTGGCCGCACTGCCCGGCGTAGGGCAAGTCGCGGAAGACCACGAGTTACAATGGATTTCACCCAATGAAACGGTCGTCCAGGCGGACGAGGCTATCGAAGATTCCGTAGTGCTTGCCCCGGGCGCATCTGCCCTCCCGCCGGCCAACGCCGAAACCTTTAGCGAAGTGCAGTGGAACCTTCATCAAATCCACGCGGACCAGACCGCAGCCAACGGCGATCGTGGAAACGGGTTAGCGCGCGCACGGGTCGCAGTGCTGGACACCGGCATTGTCGCCAGCCATATCGATATAGCCGCGAACCTGAATCTCGCGTTGAGCACCTCGTTCGTTGCCACGGAGCCCAGCTTCGTTTTTCCGTCAAATGGGAAATTCAGCCATGCCACTCACGTCTCCGGGATTGTGGCCGCTCCCATAAACGGCATCGGTACGCAGGGCGTCGCTCCGAACGCCGAACTTGTGGCGGTCAAAGTTCTGAAAGATTCCGGCACCGGTTCCTTCGCATCCTTGATCGCAGGAATCGAGTATGCTTCCGGTCCCTCCGTCCATTCGGACGTCATCAATATGAGCTTGGGCGCGACCTTTGATCGTAGAAACGCAGGCGGCGGCGGCGACGGGCCCCTTCTCGCGGCTTTGAATCGCGCGGTGAATCACGCGGAAGCCCGTGGCGCCCTCGTGGTTAGTGCTGCTGGCAACGATGGGGTTGACTTGAACAGCCGTTTTTTTTCGATCCCGGCGCAGTCGGGCAACGGTATGGCGGTTTCTGCCACGGGACCGATCGGGTTTGGGGCGTTCGGGTTCGGTTCCCCAGCCGTCTTCGATCGGCTGGCGTCTTACAGCAACTTCGGACAGTCGGTAATCAACGTTGCAGCGCCGGGCGGCGATGCGGTCTTCACTCCCACCACTCCTCTATGCCACGTCGGCCCCATAGCCAACACTCCCTGTTTTGTGTTTGACTTCGTGCTCAGCCCCGGAGGGAAGCTGGGAACGAGTAATCGTTATTTCTTTGCGGCCGGCACTTCCATGGCAGCGCCGCACGTATCCGGGCTTGCCGCTTTAATCGTGGGCAAGTTCGGGCACATGAATCCGTCTCAGTTGAGGACGCTCATCGAGCAGTCCGCCGATGACATCCTTAAGCCCGGCGCCGACCCGCAGTCCGGCCACGGCAGGATCAACGCATTGGCCGCGCTGCAATAGCATACGCGTTGAGAATTAATTTGTTGAAAGCACAGAAGGCGGAAGCCAGATTGACGATTCCGCCTTCTTCTTATTTCGTCGCGTGCATTCGATTCCGGCATATCACTCTCTTGCGAGTAACCTTCCGCTCACCTTCTTGTCGGCACACAGTTCGCAACCGCATTAATCAAAGCTGATTGCACCTGCCCGTCTCTACATGCAATTCCCTAGGGATTCTGCCGAATTTCTTTCGGGTTCCCGAAAATGCACACTGTCACACAGATTGAGCACGCCAGCCCCGCAGGAGTGTGCGATGAAGGACAGCGACCGCAAGATTCGTGTGGTAGTCGCGGATGATTCGCGAACGGCTCTGAATGCGGTTTGCGCCTACCTCGAATTCGAAGGGCTGTTTGAAATTGTCGGGACTGCCAGCGACGGCCTGGCGGTTCTCCACCAAGCCGAACGCCTTCGGCCGGACCTGGTGCTTACGGACCTTAGCATGCCTCAAATGACCGGGCTTGAGGCCGCAACGCAGTTGCGCAAGTCGTTTCCGGGATTGCGCATCTTGATTTTCACGGAATTGAATGGTGCTTCGCTCCGAACGGTGTGCCTGCAGTGTGGTGCGGACGGCTTCGTGCAAAAAAGCCAGATGCCGGAAGGGCTCATGGAAGAGGTCCGTAGGGTCTTTTCCTGACAATCCGAACATGGATGGAAGGACCGCCTTCTTAATTCGGTAACGCAAAAGGGAGAAAGTGTGATGTCGACCAAGAAAATTCTACTCGTGGATGATTCCTGCACCGCGCGGTTGGTAAACAGGATGATCTTCAGTCAGAAATCAAATTACGTGCTCATCAGCGCAGTCGATGGAAAAGAAGCCGTCGAAAGAGCAAAGAGGGAAAAGCCGGACCTGATTCTCATGGACATCGTTATGCCGCGCATGACGGGACTCGAGGCATGCCGCGTTCTGAAAAAGGACAAGGAGACGGAGAGAATTCCCGTCATCCTGCTCACCACTCGCGGCGAAGAACAGTATGTGCAAGAGGGATACGCCAGCGGATGCAGCGACTATCTTACAAAACCCGTGAATGACGTCGAGCTTCTCGATCTGTTGAAAGCGTACCTCGGCGAGTAATTCAGAAAGAGCAATCCAATGCGCAACTCACTCAGAAGTAGCGAAAGGAAAAGATGATAGGCACAGGAGATGGAAACCGTCCACCGATGAAGGAGGGATGCCGAATCCAAGCTGCTGAAACGGATTCCTCGATGCACGCCGGAACGGAAGAGCTCCGCCTGCGCGTGCAGCAGCTCTCCTTGCGCGAACAGATTGAACGGAATCATTTCCTCCTCATGCGCCTCAACGCTGCCAGCGCGCGGCTTATTCAAAGCATCGAAGCAGGCGACGTTTTTGACGCCATTGCTGAAATCATCTCCAATCTGATTGGCTCCGAAGAGATTGCGGTTTTTGATTTTCATCCCTCCAGGCAGGACTTTTCCTTGGCTTGGTCGTTGGGTATCGAAGCAGACGCCCTCAAGCCTTTCCTGTGCGGTGCCGGTATGTTCGGGCGGGCGGTGCAGCAGGGGATGAGCCAATTTCAGGAGCGTCAACCAGAAGCCGCCCTGCTGCCCTTCGAGAAGAACTTGACGGCCTGCGTAATTCTCAAATGCAGCCGGGAAATCGTCGGCGTTATCGCCATTTTTGGTCTACTCCCGCAAAAGAACGGGCTGGAATGGTCGGACTACGAATTGTTCAAATTTCTCGAAACCTACGCGGCAGTTGCGATCCAGTATCAGCGATTGCAGGGCAGACAGGTTTCGCCATGAGGCAGCATCCTTCGGCTAAAAATGCACCGCCCGTTGTCGCCGTCACGGTGTCCTCCGAGACGAACGATGCAGCTTCATCGAATTCGCACTTTCTTCATGCCGGTCAGGTTTTCGTCTCTACCCAGCCGAAATCGATCGCTCTAATTCTCGGTTCTTGTGTTGGCGTATGCATCTGGGATCCCGTTAACGCCATCGGCGGCGCCACCCACTACATGCTGCCCAGTTGGGATGGACGAGGCGTGCCGTCCCCGCGCTACGGCAGCGTGGCTATTTCCATATTGCTGCAAAAGCTTCTCGAAGCAGGCGCAAGTCGCGCACAACTTCGCGCAAAAGTGTTTGGCGGAGGCTGTTTGTTCGATTCCTTGCGCGAACCGAATTCGCACAAGGAGCAGCACATTGGAAGCCGCAACGTTGAAATCGCTCTGGAAATCCTTGCGAAAGCGCAGATCCCCGTGGTTTCCACTGCTGTGGGCGTGGACCGGGGGCAACGCATCGTGTTCCGCACAGACATAGGCGATGCGGTAATCAGGGTTTTGTAGGGGAATAATGGAAATCAACCGAGAAATGCTGTTGCAATCGTTCCGCGAAGAGACCGAGGAATGTCTCGCGCAAATGGAGCAATCGCTCCTGGCGTTGGAGACCCACCCGGAAGACCGCGAGCTGATTTCCTCTTTGTTTCGCGCGGCGCACACCATCAAGGGCAACGCTTCGTTGCTGGAGTTCGAGGCTCTCGCGCGATTCCTCCACAATGTTGAGGATCTGCTGGATCTTTGCCGCAACCACATCCTCGCTCTCTCGCCGGAAGTGATCAATATCTTGCTTCAGGCCGTGGATGCGCTACGCCAAATGGCCAAGCGCGCGGTCGACGGGAAAGAAAGTCTGCTTCCAGAGCACGAGGCACTGAGCGTCCGGCTTGCCGAGCTGGCCTCTGAATTCAAGGCTGTCGGAACGCCAGCAGCGCAAGAGAGTTCAGCCTCCTCCTTCGCAGAATCATCTATAGGCACGGCTACATCAAGGGCTACTGTCCAAAATCTTCGCGTCGACGTTGGCAAGCTCGACCGCATGCTGAACCTGACTGTTGAATTTGCCATAGCCCAGGGCCGCCAGCGGCGAATGCTTGAAGAAAAAACCAGCCTGGAAGCTAGCGGGCGCGAACTTCTTGAATCCCATCACGGATTGGAAGCTTTATTCCTCGAGTTGCAAGAGCTGGTGATGAAGATTCGCATGGTCCCGGTCGGTCCCACATTCCACCGCTTTGCTCGCAGCGTGCGCGACGCTGCCCGAAAGAACGGAAAACTGGCGCGCATGCTTGTCGTTGGCGAAGACGTCGAGGTCGATACCACTATCCTCGAACATATTCATGACCCGCTCATGCACATGATCCGGAATTCCGTGGATCACGGCCTGGAAATGCCGGAAGTTCGCCGCGCCCTGGGAAAAGACCCCAGCGGCAAAATCGTTCTGCAAGCCTTCCACGATTCCGGCAACATCGTCGTGCAGATTTCCGATGATGGCGCGGGCCTCGATCACGAGCGCATTCTGCATCATGCCCGTTCAAGAGGGATTATTCCCGAAGGCGCGCGCCTTACCGAATCTGAGATTCACAACCTGATTTTTCAACCGGGATTCTCGACCGCCGACAAAGTTTCTGAACTCTCCGGCCGCGGCGTCGGCTTGGATGTCGTGCGCCGAAACGTGAATGCCCTGAGTGGCGCCATCCAAGTCGAAAGCCGCAGAGGCCAGGGAACCACTTTTACCATCCGTCTTCCACTCACGCTCGCCATCATTGACGGCTTCGCCGTGAAAGTGGGGACCGAAACTTACGTCATCCCCCTCAGCTCCGTCCAGGAGTGCCTGGAGCTCCCGGCGGAAAAGCACAGTTCCAGCGAAGGCGGCGTCATCAATCTGCGCGGCGAAGCTTTGCCCTTCGTGCGGCTCCGCGATCTTTTTGAATGCGGCGGCGCTACTCCGGCTCGCGAAAAAATCATTGTTGTTGAGTATCACGGTGGCCGCGCCGGCCTCGCCGCAGATGAGCTATTAGGTGAGCAACAGGCCGTGATTAAGCCGCTGGGGCGGCTATTTCAAGGAATTCCCGGTGTCTCCGGCTCAACGATTCTCGGCAATGGGCGCGTCGCGCTGATTCTCGACGTGCCGGCGCTTTGTGCCGAAGCAATCCATCGGAGCGCCGAACCGGTTTCGCAGTAGGGCCATTGGTTGGAAGTGCGAGGCGGCGTGGGCCGCACTCGGAACATCGTTCGAAGGAGAGTTTCATGTTGAAAAATATGTCGATTGGAAAGCGGTTAGCGATCGGTTTTGGCTTGATTGTGTTGCTCCTCATCTCCATGGGTCTTAGCGGCTATTGGGGACTCGAAGCCATCACGCGCGAAACCTTGAAGGTCCTGGAGGGCGATGCGAAGGTTGTGACGCTTGCGGCACGCGCCAAAGCCACGACGCTCGAGTTGCGCCGGTTCGAAAAGGATACGTTCCTGAACGTCGAGGAGTCGCAGATCAGAAACCAGTACGCCGCCAAGTGGGATGGGCAGCGGCAAAAGCTTCGCGAGGTCTTCGTCGAACTTGACAAATTTCAACTCTCGGCGGATGACAAGGCGGCTGTCCGCTCCATGCGTGAAGATCTGGATGTCTATGAAGGTGGCTACACGAAAGTACTCAGCATGATTCAAGAGGGCAAGCTCCACACGCCGCAGGAGTGCAACGCCAAGATCAATGAGTACAAAGATTCCATCCACCGTCTGGAGGATCTGGCCACTGAGCTAACGAACCATCACGCCGAAGTGCTGGTCCCAGCGGTCACGGAAATCGCCAAGACGACCACCACCACGCTTGTGATTTTCTCATTCGTGTCCATCTTCATCAGCATTATCGTTACTCTTGTAATTTCTCGCGGCATCACCAAGCCCATCCAGGACGTGCTCGAAGTCGTCGAGAACATCAGCGCAGGCGATCTAACCAAGACCATCAACGCCGATCGCGGCGATGAGCTCGGGCGCCTCCTCGGAGCTATGGCCAAGATGACCGGCAAGCTCAACGAAATGATCGGCGAAGTGCGCATGGGTGCTGGCTCGGTAAGTACCGCTGCCACGCAGGTCGCTTCCTCCGCCAGCATCGTTTCTCAGGGCACCAGCGAACAGGCTGCTGCGGTCGAACAGGTGACCAGCAGCATGGAAGAGATGAGCGCTTCCATCACGCAGAACGCCGAAAACAGCCGCAAGATGGAGCAGATGGCCCGCAAGGGTGCGCAAGACGCCGGGCAGAGCGGCCAGGCCGTCCAGGAATCTGTCTCCGCAATGAAATCGATCGCGGAGAAAATTGCCGTCATCGAAGAAATCGCCTATCAGACCAACATGTTGGCTTTGAACGCCGCCATCGAAGCCGCCCGGGCCGGTGAACACGGCCGTGGATTCGCCGTGGTCGCAGGCGAAGTCCGTAATCTCGCGGAGCGCTGCCGCACTGCGGCACAGGAAATCGGCGGACTGGCCGTCGCCAACGTTCAAGTCGCGGAGCGTTCGGGCGGTTTGTTGACCGAACTGGTCCCCGCCATTCAGAAGACCGCGGATTTGGTTCAGGAAGTGGCCGCAACATCCAGAGAGCAAGCTGCTGGCGTGAATCAGATTAATGGAGCCATCAGTCAGGTTGGCTTGGTCACGCAGCGCAACGCTGCCGGCGCAGAGCAACTCTCCAGTACCGCCGAGGAGCTCGCGTCGCAAGCCGAAGCCCTGCAGGATATGATCAGCTTTTTCCGCGTCAGTTCTCTTGATCACCGCGCTGGCAAGAAGCGCAAGGCCGACAAGCCTCATTCCCAGGACACCGCCGGCCACGATAGCCACGGTTCCTCCACGCATGCAGGAAAGCCGAACGGCGACTACGCCGAGTCATTCGCCCGTATCTAATTCGCGGAGGAACTCATGGAAATCAAAGAGAAAGAAGAAGTCATCCAACAGCAATACTTGACCTTTTTCCTCGCGGATGAGGAATACGCCATCAACATTCAGCGCGTAAAAGAAATCATCGAGTACACCACCGTCACCAAGGTGCCCAAAGTGCCCGAGTGGATTCGTGGCGTCATCAACCTGCGCGGTAACGTCGTTCCCGTTGTCGATCTCACCGTCCGCTTCGGTCTCAAGGAGCGCCCGGTAAGTAAGACGACCTGCATCGTCATCGTTGAAATCGAGCAGGACTCCGAGCGCGCTGTGATGGGCGTGATCGCCGATGCCGTCAACCAGGTTATCGATCTCGCTCCCAAGGACATCGAAGAGCCGCCCGCATTCGGCACTCGCGTGCGTTTGGAATATCTCTTCGGGATGGGCAAACTCGGCAAGAAATTTGCCCTCATCTTGAACATCGACAGCGTTTTGAGCAATACCGAGCTGTTGACCGTTTCCACTCTTCAATCGTCCACCGTTAATGCGCCGATGGACGCAGGCGAAATCGCCGAGGGCCAGCCAGAGGCGACGTAATGGACTCCGGAGAAGTGCCCGCGCATTCGTCGTTAGTGTTGCCTAAGCCGATTCCGGATCTCGCGGCGGAAGAGTTCCATCTGTTCCAGGCCCTCGTCCTCCGCGAATCCGGAATCCACTTGGGCGCCAAGAACCGCGCCATGTTGGTCAGCCGTTTATGGAAGAGATTGCGCGCCCTGGAATTGAACTCCTTCGCTTCCTACTACCGGCGCGTGAAGGCCGATCCCCAGGAAATGGTGCTGATGCTCGATTGCATTTGCACCAACGAAACCCATTTCTTCCGCGAACCCGCTGCTTTCGATTGTCTCCGCACGCGCGTTTTCCCCGAATGGGCGGCAGACGCCGACACCGGCAAACGCGGCAAGACTCTGCGAGTTTGGAGCGCGGCATGTTCCACGGGCGAAGAAGCCTATTCACTGGCGATGGCGCTGCTCACATGTTTTCCGCCAGCCGCCGGTTGGAAGATCGAAGTTCTTGGAACGGACCTCTCCACCAAGGTTTTGGCCCGAGCCTCCGCTGGCGTCTGGCCCGTCGAGAAAATTTCCGGCGTTCCGGTCGAATATCAGCGCAACTTTCTTCTGAAGGGCTTTGGCCCGGAAAAAGGCAAAATCAAGGCGGTCGAAGAACTCCGCCAAGTCGTTCGGTTTCAGCGGCTCAATCTCACTCGGGAACCCTATACTGTCACCGGCCCGTTTGATCTGATTTTCTGCCGTAATGTGTTGATCTATTTTCAGTGGGAAACAAAAATAAAAGTTGTCGACTCTCTTGGAAAACACTTATTCCCTACTGGATATCTGTTCCTCGGCCATGCGGAAAGCCTCCATGGCGTCGCCGACAAGTTACAGTTCGTTGCACCGAAAGTGTTCCCGTCGCTGAGGAGTCCTATGGCCCGCGGTGGGGCTCTGTGCATTCTGCAGCGCCGCGATCATACAGTTCGCGACTGAGTGACTTGCTTGCAGTTCCGCGCCGTTGCTGTTCGACGCCGGGTTTCATGAATAGGAAAAAACGTGAGCTCCGACAAGCATCGCGATTTCGCAGAGACTCTCCCCGCCACCGCTCCGGGTGACTCCGGTGTCTTGAATGTCCTCGTCGTGGATGATTCCGCCATCGTGCGCCAAGTGCTGGGGTCTGTGCTCTCCGAGAAGCGTGGATTCTGTGTCAACGTGGCTGCCGATCCCTTCATCGCCATGGACAAAATGAAGAAATTCCCGCCCGACGTCATTCTTCTCGATCTGGAAATGCCGAGGATGGATGGCCTCACGTTTCTAGAGAAGGTGATGTCCCAGAATCCGGTGCCCGTCGTCATTTGTTCTGAACTCACCGGCCCCAGAACCGAAGCGGCCATCCGCGCTCTGGAAATCGGAGCGGTGGATATCATCACTAAACCGAAAGTGGGGATCCGTGGGTTCCTCGAAGAATCCGCCGTTCTGCTCGAAGATACCGTTCGCGCTGCAGCGACTGCCCGCGTAAGCAAATTTCGCAGGCTCCGCAAAGATTCCTCGCGCCATCATTCCGCCGATGTTGTGATTCCTTCCGTTGTCCTGCCGCAATCTTCGCAGCAACGGGAAAAGATTATCGCCATCGGCGCCTCCACAGGAGGCACAGAAGCTTTGCTCCAGGTTTTCGAACAGATGCCTCAGGATTGTCCGGGAATCGTCGCCGTTCAGCATATGCCCGAGGGCTTCACGGCGGCGTTCGCCAAGCGTCTCAATGGTATTTGCCGCATCGAAGTCAAAGAAGCCGCTGACGGCGACAAAGTCGTTCCTGGGCGCGCCTATATTGCTCCCGGAAACCGGCACACGCTTGTCCGCCGCCTCGGTCCCAGCTATTTTCTCGAAGTGCGTGACGGCTCCTTGGTCTCCCGGCACCGCCCCAGCGTCAATGTGCTGTTCCGCTCTGTGGCGCAAGCTGCAGGAGCCAGTGCCGTCGGCGTTTTGATGACCGGCATGGGCGACGATGGCGCAGACGGCCTCCTCGAAATGAAGCAGGCAGAGGCCCTCACCATTGCCCAGGATGAAGCCAGTTGCGTCGTGTTCGGCATGCCCCGAGAAGCTATTCTTCGCGGTGCCGTGAATGAAGTTCTGTCGCTGTCCCAGATCCCCGCCGCGATTTTACGAAATACTTCCGCCCGAAAATCCTGATCCGCAACCTGAACGTTTCCGCTTGGCGATACTCGAATCCTTTGTGGGGCCCGCCTTCTGAGGTGGGCCGCTCTTGGCGGTCTACCCCTGCAAGAAAAAATCTCCGTTCCGTTCTAACTCAGAGTACCGGCAGTCGTATGCCGCGCTCTTTCTATGAGGAGACCATTTTATGGGACAACCATCTTCATCCTGCGCGCCATCCTATGCACTCAATAGCACGCTTCGTCCCCGGGTTGTCCAACAAATTCACCCCAAAGTTCATCTTGCAGATGAGGAGGCTACTTGTATGCCCGTACGAATCGCATCATTTCTCACTTTGGGAAATAGGCGCCGATTGCTACTTTTCGGCGCTCTCCTTGTTTTCCTATTTATTTCTGCGGCCGGCTCCTTGGCCCAAACCGTTGCTCATTCGCCTGGTTGGGTCGTTTTGCCTGTCGAGGAATACCGCACGCTTCACGCGAGAGCTTATCCCACCGAACGCGAACCGGAGCCGCCTCCCGTCGAAGCTACTCTCACGCGGATTGACTATGATCTTCGCATCGATGGTGAACTCGCTTCCGGCCGGGCGAGCCTCACGGTCGATGTCCTGAAAGATGGCTGGGTGCGTGTTCCGGTTCCGGCAGGTCTTCTGGTTCGCGAAGCCCGGCTCGACGGCAAGCTCGTTTCTCTCGTTCCCAGCGCGGGTGACAAGGCGAGCGGCCAGCTCTCCGCGCTCCTCTCTCATTCGGGCCGCGGAGTCTTGTTGCTTGATATTGCCATTCCCGTCTCGTCCGTAAACGGCGAAGAGAGTATCACCCTGCCTTCAACCGTCTCCGGGGTGACGCGCGCGTCCGTTCAACTTCCTCGCCAGGGCGTTGACGTCCGACTCACCGGTGGCCTCCTCTCGGAAAAATCCGAATCCGCGGCGGAAAGCAAGTGGATCGCTTATGGGCGCGGGAACGAAGCGCTCACCTTTGCTTGGCGCAGGAAGACCGAGGACCATCGCGCCACGTTGCCTCTGCGCATGCGGGGATCGTTGACGCAACTCTTGGGCCTCGGCGAAGATTCAACTTCCATCAACGCCGAAATAAGTCTTGAGGTAACGCAAGGCGCTGCGCGCGTCGCAAGAATTCAAGTCCCCGACAAAGTCACTATCAACCAGGTTCTGGGCGCGATGGTGGCCGATTGGGAAGTGAAAGCCAACGAACTCTCCGTTACGTTTCTAGAACCCGTCGAGCAAAATGCGCGATTCGTCGTGACCGGAGAAACACGCAGCCCTCGCGAAGGACAAATCGACATTCCACTCCTTCGTCTACTCAACACCGAGCGCGAAACCGGTGGCGTTGCCGTGGAAGTTCTTGGCGCGGGGGAAATCAAGGATCTCAAGTCCGAAGGGCTCGATAACGCCGATGCAACGGACCTCGGCCCAATGATTTCGAATCGCCAGTCTCCTTCGCTCGCGGCGTTCCGGTTTCTCACCGGCGATGCCAACTTGGCGCGTTCGCTCAGCTTGGATGTGGCGCGGTACACGCCCCAGGCCGTTCTCCTGGCCAACATCTCCGAAGCTCGCTACCACGTTCTGATTAGCAGTCAGGGCAAAACCCTCGTCCAAGCGCGCTACGCCGTTCGAAACAACCAGCGCAATTTCCTCAAGGTCACCTTGCCATCCGGCGCCACGCTCTGGAGCGCGTCGCTCGCAGGCAAAGCCGTGCGGCCGGGCCAGTCGCCCGACGGCAGCCTGCTCTTGCCGCTCGACAAAGCTCGCGCCGGCGAAGAAGCGCCGGAGTTTGCTGTCGAAGTTGTCTACTTAAGCCGCGGCAGCGCCTGGAACGACAAAGGCGAGTTCAAGCTGGGCCTCCCCGCGCTCGATCTTCCCGTTTCCCGCACCGGACTTCTCGTTTACCATCCCCCACTATTCAAAGTGACGCCCGAACCAGGAGCCTTTCGAACGGAGCCCTACGAAAATTCTCTCTCGTCAGCGCTTAACCCACCAGCGTCACGAGTCGACGGGGGCGAAGGTGGGGGCGTGGCAGGAGTGTTAGCACCTTCAGCCGGTCCTCAGCCACCTAAACCATCCGACACGGATGCCAAGGACGAAGCCAAATGGAAGCGCTCGCAGGTCGCAACCGAGGCGCTTCTCGACAAATTCAAGGCGGACTCTTTGGCAGGGAAGCGCGCCGGGATTCTTCCCATCCGTGTTTCTTTCCCCGCGTTCGGTCCTTCAATTTATCTGGTCTCTGAACTTACCGGAGAAAATCAGGCCCCGTCCGCGGGACTAACGTATCAGCACGAGAAAAAGGCAGGTGGCAAATGAAAAAGCTATTCGCGATATTTTTGGCATGGATACTGGTTCTTCCCGGTTTTGCGGCTGCGGCAGACGATGCCGCCCTTCCTCCGGTGCCATCCTCGGGAAATGTCACTCTTCCTCTCGACGAATACAATCGGCTTCTCGAATTGGCGAGCAAACCTACGAGGAAACCGGACACGCCGCCGGTTCCGTACACCGTAAAGCGCGCAGACCTAAAGTTCCGCGTCGCAAATGAATCTGTGCAAGGCACTGTCCAATTGCAGGGAGAAATCCTCCATAAGGGTGCGACCAAGATTCCTCTGACAACCGGAATGGCCATTCTCGACGCTCGCCAGGAAGGGAAAGGCTTGCCGCTCGAACTGGAAAACGGCACGCACACCGCGGTTCTCTCGGGGCCAGCGGACTTCGCCGTCACGCTCGACGCCGGCTTTCCTCTCAACATGGAAGCCGGACGCGCTTCGTTCAGTCTTCCCGTTCCCTCGGCAGGGAGCGCGCGGCTCGCCCTTGTCGTTCCCGGCGACCACACCTACGTTCGAATCAACCCCGGCATAATCACCTCGCGGTCCTCGGAGAAAGGCCAAACCTCCATCGAAGCCACGCTTGTGCCCGGGCAGCCGGCGAACATCTGGTGGACAACGCGCGAAACGGTCGCTCCTGTCGTGCCGAAAGAAGTGCGCTTTCTCTCGGACGTGAAGACCCTCGTCTCTGTCAGCGAAGCGGACATTCGGATCGCCGCTCTCGCGGACATCACCGTCGTGCAAGGCGAGCCTTCGCAATTTCAAATCGAAGTCCCCGCTGGGTTCGAAATCACCGGGGCTACTGGCGCATCGATTGAGTCCAGCGAATTCGAAGCCGGCGTCTTGACATTGAACGTCACCGGCGCGGCGCAACGCAGCCACCAGTTCCTGATCTCCATGGAAGAATCCATTACCGCGGCCAAAGTCGACACGCCCTTTCTCAGTTTCAAGGATGCGCAGCGCGAAACCGGAGAAGTTCTCGTCGAAGGCGCCGGCACCATCGAGCTCACCGCCGCGGAGGCGGGCGGCCTCAAGCGCATGGATTTCAAGGAAGTGAATCCGCACCTTCGTTCTCTCTCGCGATTTCCCATGCAAGCCGCATTTCGTTACCACAAGCAGCCGAACGAAAAACCTGCGCTCGCGCTCGAATGGACGCGCTTTCCGGACAGCAGCGTGCTCGCCGCCGTCGCTGAACGCGCTGTCGTCACCACGCTTGTAACTACGGAAGGGCGATCGCTGACCGAAATCAAACTCACCATAAAAAATCAGGCCCAGCCATTCTTGAAGGTAGCTTTGCCTCAAGGTGCGAGCATTCTCTCGGCCGAAGTTGCTGGAGAAAAAGTGAAACCCGTCGAAGGTCCTGATGGCAATCGCGTTCCGTTGTTGCGAGCCGGCTTTCGGCCCACGGATTCCTACACCGTTTCATTTGTGTTCATGCATTCGGGCGCGCCGTTTGCGAAAAAAGGCGGCTCCGATCTTTCCCTTCCGAAAATGGATGTGCCCATCAATTTGCTGCAATGGGAAGTGTTCCTCCCCGAACAGTACAAAGTGAAAGACTTCGGCGGCGATGCCATCGCTGCGAATTTGTTGCCGCTTTCTTCTCTGGACGTCTCGGGAGCAGAGGGAGAAGCCGGCGGAATTGGAAGCGGATACTTCGTCCGAAGCATCGACATGGTTTCCTTGCTTCCCGGTCAGCTTGGCGGAGTTATTGTCGACCAATCCGGAGCGATAATTCCCAACGCGCAAGTCACCGTAACCCATCTTGGCACGGGAGCCGTTCGGAACGTTGTAACCGATTCCTCAGGCCGCTGGGTCGTTTCCAACTTGCCGTCTGGTCAAGTCAAAATAACCGCCACTGCACGCGGCTTCAAGCAGCTCGTGAGCCAGCTTAATTACGATGGCAGCAGGCCCTCGCCCTTCAACTCTGCGCTCAGCGTTGGGGCGGCAATGGAAGCTATCGAAGTCACTGCCAGCAGCGGGAGTCTTACCAGCCGCGATTTAGAACGACTTCAGCGCGACGCGCGGAAGAACGCGGAGAAGCAGCAGATGGCCGCTTCCTCCAACGTGACGAATCTGCAGCAGCGCATTTCCGGCGTGCTTCCGGTTCGCGTCGATGTGCCTCGAGCAGGGAATTCGTACAACTTCGTCAGGCCGTTGGTGCTTGATGAAGAAACGAGAGTGACCTTCACCTACAAATCGAAATAGCTCCTATCAGAGAAGCAGGCTCAGGATTTCGCGATTGCATCGCGCGATCCAGAGCCTGCTTTTCTTTTTCCTCGAGCACCCGTGTAGCGCCTTTCGCCAAATCGCCCAGTGCCAGTGGTCCGATGGCGACACGGACGAGGCGGAGCACTTCTATTTTGAGGGCTTCGAGCATTCTGCGAATGTGGCGGTTCTTGCCTTCGTGCAGAACAATTTCCAACCACGAATTTTGTTCGCCTTGGCGAAGCATGCGGGCGTTTTTCACCCGCAGGAATTCGCAATCGCTGGTGCGGATTCCATTTCGCAATTGTTGCAGTAGTGTTTCATCGGCGACGGCGTTGATTTGCACGTGATATGTTTTATCAAGATGCGTTTCGGGCGCTGTAATTTTCGCGGCCCATTCCGAATCATTGGTCAGCAGCAACAATCCTTCGCTCGCTTTGTCCAGCCGGCCGACGGGAGCAAGCCACGGCAAATTCGCTGGGAGAAGCGAATAAACTGTATCCCGTCCTTTTTCGTCGGCTGCTGTTGTCACAATTCCGCGCGGTTTATTCAGCGCGAGATAAATCTTGGAACTGCGCGATAGGAGTTGGCCGTCGATTTCGATGCGGTCTTCTCTGAGACGCACCGGCGTTTCCGGATCGCGGCGAATCGTGCCATTGCATTTCACGCGTCCCGCGGCGATCAGCTCCGCCGCGCGCGAACGCGAGCAATAGCCAAGTTTTGAGATAGCCCGCGCCAGTCCGACTCTTTTGAGCGGGCTAGCGTTTCGTTTGTTGGTGCGCGCTCTCCTTTTCACGGCGACGTTACTTTGCGGCAGCGCTTGGCGCGGGCGTCGGCGATGCCGCTGCTCCAGTGGCAGGTGCTGCATTCGTGGAGGATTTGGGCGCTTCGTGTTTTACTGCGCCGTATCGCGCGGCAAGCCATTCGCGGGCTTCTTCCGGCTTGTAGTTGAACGGCCCGATCCCACCGCGGTAGGCGATGCGGCCGCTCTCATCAATGATGTAAATGCGCTCGGGCCACGCGGCGTACGCATCATTGGCGGCGTTGCTCATGTCATCGATTCCGAAGGGCAGAGTGAACTTGAATCTTTTGACGAAATCATTCGCGATCATCACGCGCTGCTCCAGCGTTTTCGGCTGCGCGTAACAGACGTCGTCTTTGAGATTCGATTTCATTTGCCACTCGTCGGTGGGATGCGCTTCGCGAACGTAAACGGTCAGAAAATCCGCGCGGCCTTTGTAGTCTTCATAAATTTGGACGACGTCGCCAACCTGGCGGCGAAATGGCGGTCAAGTAAAACTCCCGAAGACGAGAACGAGCGGACGGTCATGCGTACGTTCGCGAATGTGAAAACGGCTGACGCCATCGAGCGCGACAATTCGCGCGTCCGGTGCGTCGCTGCCGACTCTCAGTGTGCCACGATGCATGTGGGGCAGCGCGTAGCGCACCATGCCGTACGCGTCCTTGGGGCTCCCGGCCATGTAGGACAGAGCGGCAAAGGCAGCAACGAACAGCACGCCCAATATTCCCGCCGTCCATTTCCAGAAGCGTTTCAATGGAAACTCTTCTCCGTGTATTTAGTTGGCCGCGGCAAAAATACTATCATCCGTGGCCGTCTTTCGAGCGCAGCTTGTCCCGGTCTTTCTTGTAGCGCGCCAGGGCATTCTCGATGACCTTGACGGCCGCGTACGCCGGGCGAATATCTTCCACCTGAACCTGCTTGCCTTCGAGTTGCTTGTAGTCCTGGAAAAAGCGTTTCAGAACTAGCAAGCGGTGCGGCGGCAACTCGTTGGCCTCGACGTAGCTGTTGAATTCGGGATCGTTGGTGGCCACGGCGATGACTTTGTCGTCGCTGGCGCCGGAATCGATCATAGTCATCAAGCCGATGGCACGCGCTTTGATGAGCGCGAGGGGCTGCACCGGCTCCTGGCACAAGACGAGGACGTCCAGTGGATCGTTGTCGTCGGCGTAGGTTTGCGGGATGAAGCCATAATTAGCAGGATAGAACACCGCCGAATGGATGATGCGATCCACTCTCAAGAGGCCGCTGGCTTTGTCTAATTCGTATTTCACATTGGAGCCCAGGGGAATTTCGATGACGGCTTGAAAATCGCGCGGGAGATCGTCGCCGGGAGAAACGTCGTGCCAAGCATGGAGCATTGATAGAGATCCTTAGTCGCGGATGAGTGCGTAACATTATGACCCGACACGACCTTGAGTGCCAGAATGCGCGCAGCACTGGTAAGTCCAACGCATTGCACCAGTGAGAATGCCGTGACGGAGGAAAGTGGTGCTCCTTCGCCTTTCGCTCAGACTAAACAAGTGCTCCAGCGCCAAAAAGACTATTAGTTGAGGAAAAGGTGCTGTACCCCCCTACCCCCCTATCAATTCGTATGAATTTCAAAGGAAAGGAGTTACAAAATTTGCAATTCGTAAGTGATTGATTCTAAAGAACGCGGTTTTGGTTGTTTTGGACTAGCAAGGCCGAAATGACTTCCGTAAAAGGAAAAGCGGGAGCAAGCTCCCGCGGGCTAACCGTAGTTCTCAACAAGATTAAGTATACACAGAATTAGAGAAAAGTCAAGGAAACCCTACGGCAGTTTGGTTGCCACGGGATAGCTGAGGCCCCGTTAATCTGGCACAGGGGAATAGACAAGTGCGGGGTATTCGGGGGCGGCTTGCAATCCCAGAGCACCTACTCCGGAACCACCCCGATCGTCCTCAGCCACGTCTCCACCAACTGGGGCCATCCGGTTATCGGAAGTTTCGTTCGCCGGAGCCCGAACGCATGCCCGCCCTGCGCATACAAATGCATCTCCACGGGAACGCTAGCCTTCTTCAGCGCAGCATAGTAAGCGAGCGAGTTCTCCACGCCGTCTACCGGGTCATTCTCCGCCTGCAGCAAAAACGTAAGTGACGTTTGGCTGGTGATATGAATATCAGGATTCAACCCAAAGCTGCTATCGGCAGCCGACAGATGCCCGGGATGACGAACCACAAGTTTCTTGGTGCCTTGTTTAGCGTCCCATTCCGCCGCGGCAATCGACAGATGCCCCGGATAAATAGCCACTGCAAAATCCGGGCGGCAGCTTTCTTTGTCAGCGGCATCGACAGCCGGATACAAACGCCTCTCAAATTCGGTGCTCATCGCTACCACCAGATGCCCGCCTGCCGAAAACCCAAGCACTCCTATCTTGTGAGGATCAATGTGCAGCTCCGCTGCGTGAAAGCGCACCAGCCCCAACGTCCTCTGCGCATCTTCCAACGCCATCGGTGATCTCGGATACGGCCCTGACTTCGGATACGGTGCCGATTTCGGGTAGTATTCCTCACCCGGCACGCGATACTTCAGCAGTACACAGGTGATTCCCTTGGACGTCAGCCAGGCACAGATCTCCGTGCCTTCCAGGTCGATGGCCAGATCCTCATAGCCCCCGCCAGGAAATACCACCACCGCGGCGCCCGTACTCTTTCCCTCTGGCGAATACACCGTCATCGTAGGCCGAGATACGTGGTACACAGTAAACCCACCAGGCCCACCAGGGCCTGTTGGCCACCAGTGACTCTCCTCCGGCCCCGCGACAGCCTGCGCATCAGGCGGCGTCCCCGGCCAGATCGGCACTTGTGTATGACCCGGCGATGGCTGCCAGACAGGTGTCTGCGCGCTCAGACCGCCAAACGCAAACACAAAACAGAAAGCAAAGAGCAAAGGCTTCATCACAATCCTCACACTTATACATAACCAGTCGCTGCCGAGCTGAGCCGAGTGTAGGGCTGTCTAAGAGGGATTGTTCCTCTTGTTGCAGCGGGAATCGACTCAGTTTACAGACATCAGCATCGTCCAAAGACGGACTAACAGAACACAGCCATGCAGTCATTTTCAACTCCTTTAAGATGTTAAGGCATAGCCCGTAGATCATGGAATCCGTTGCCCTATTGCACGACGCACAGCCGGGAGTGGCCGCGCCAGATCAAAACCAACATCAATGACGCCGCCCTTGCACAAACCGCAAGGACAGGGTACTGATTGAAGCTGTTTCCATGAAGAGGCTTTATAGGATCGTTCTGGTTTCCTGTTGTCTAGGCCTTCTGTGGAATCCAGCTGGTTTTTGCAATGAGGCCGCCCAACCCATTCTGTCTCTCGATTTGCACAAGTTTGGGTATTTGTACGCGGTCACCGAGCGGGATCTCCGTGCCTACACTTTCCTGCAGGATTCGGTGGCATTTCTCGATGACGGAACCCTAGCTGTTTCGTTCTACCGTAAGAACGATCAACCTGGGCTTTCGCGGCGCGGGAGCACTCCGGGCAGCGAGGTGGTGTTTCATAGCGTTTTGCTGGATCCGGTTGCGGGCAGCGTAAAGAGCGAGCGTACCTGGGGCAACGCGGGAAACTCGAATGCGTTGCTTCCGCTGGAGAGCGGAAGCTTTCTCATTCAAGATGGCGAATGGTCGAAGGTTTATTCGCCAGAAATGAAGGAACTCGCCAGCAAGAAATGGGAAGTGCCTGGAGATATTCTGCCGCGCTTTGCGGTGTCCCCTAGTGGGCGCTCGCTGTACGAATTCCAGGACTGGTATGACGCCAAGCGCGGCTGGCTTACGCGAATCGATGTGCTTGATCCAACCACGCTGGTCACGAAGAAATCCAAACTCACGCCCGGTCATCAGTACGAGTCTGTGTCTGACACACGCGTTGTTTATTTGCCTACAGCCTCCAGCGATGCGCTGCGTCTGTTTGTTTCCAGTATGGAAGATTCTGCGTCGGCAAAGAGTCCAGAGCTTTTCGACCGGAACAGCGCCATAGCGAGGGATTTGTCCAAATCCCGCTGCAAGTCCGCCACGTTCATTGACGACACTATTCTGGCTATCAGCGGTGATTGTTCTTTTGTGATGCTGATTCGGTCCGGCGAGGAGTCTGGCGAGATCCATTCTCCAGAGTACCGGATGGGAGGAGAGATTCGTCCTTCAAGAGGCGGCCAACGATTTGTCTTTTCCCGGACGAAGATGAAAGAGCGACCATCGCGCATCACCTCTCTTGAACTTTGCGTATATGATTTGGCGATGCGTAGGATCGTTTTCACGACGGTGGTATTTCCTCTACCTCAACAGAAGTTCGCATTCGCAATCTCGCCGGATGGGTCTCTTCTGGCTTCACAGACCGACGGTCTCGTGCGCGTGTGGCGCGTTGCTTCTCCGCAGTGATTCGGTGAGGTCCTTTGACCTTGAGCATGGGTTCAACGAGTTGCGAGCGGCGGAAGGACTTTCCTCAGGGGCTGAAGCCCAAAGACAGATCTGTCTTAATGTCGGAGCTAAAGCTCCGACCCCAAAAACATTCATGAGACAGACCGTAGTGAGTTGAGCGAAGGATTTAGGATTCAGCTTGATTCGCGGGACTTTGTGCGGGATTTGGCATCGGGATGGCGAGGCGTCCAGTCTTTTGGAGGGAAAGCTATGTGCCAGAACAGGGGATTGGGCAGCAGGAACTCCACTCCTACCTGGGGCTGGTTGGGTTGACGGCGATCAATGTGGGCGACAATGCACTCGAGCGCCGCTTTGGTCTGGACGTTCGACAACGTGAGCCGCTGCCCTCTATAAACCTGCGTCAACAAGTGAATCAACGCACCGTGAGCACTGATAGCCCGCGTGTGAGCTTCTTCTTCAAAGGCTCCAGCGCCGGTCTTTCCCGAGACACGCACCGGGACGGTCATCAATACGCGCTGGCTCCTGCGTCGGTTTGCCGCGAGCCAGGAGGTTTCGCGGGACTCGGCTAGCCACGTTTCGAGCGTGCGAAGCTGCTCCGGCTCAATGGTGGCAAACATGAGCCCCATGCCTTTGGAAGCGCGGGAGTAGACGACTCGTGCGCGGGCTTCAAACCGTTGCGCACCTTTGATGATGCGAACTTCTGTGACCGTCCCTAGCGGGAGGGCGTCGCTGGTGTCTATGTAGCAGCCTTGCTGGCTCAAGTCGCGGACGCGCGTTTCCATCCAGGCGCCGGATTCGGTTGGAACGACTTCAGCGGCCGCGAAGAACTCGTAACGAGGATGCGTCCGGCGGTCTGCGCCGGTGGGCGCGGCGGAAGGAGGCGCAACATTCGGTGTGGCACCGCCAGTGCCGGGAGGGCTTGCGATGTTTTCGGAGACGCTGGGCGTGCCAGGGAAGGTTGCGACCATTTCCGAATCACTGGAGACGTCGACAAGGCTTGCGATCGTTTCCGAATCAAAAGAAAACTCGGAAACGCTTGTAACGTCTTCGGAAGGAATGGAACTGTCGGGATAGCTCGCAACTTTTTCCGAATCGTTGGCAATCTTGGAAGGACTCGTGGGCGTCTCCGAATTGCTGGGAATCCGGGGAGCGGTGGCAGCTTTCGACTTTCGCTTGCGACTCCGGCGCGCCATGGCTGTACGATTGTAACGCAAAGCGCGCTGAGGTGGCGTTATTGCGACGGCTAATCCAGCGCGAAGTGTGAATGGGCAGCCGCGGAAAGAGCATTCCGGCAAGTAGAAGTTGGGCTGGCCGGTGGATTTCCCTCAGGCGCGGGCTTTGTCGATCATTTCTTCCCAGATGCCTTTGGACTTGAGGATGACCTCGACGAGTTCACGGGCGGCACCTTTGCCGCCGTCGGCTCTAGTGGTGTAGTGGGCGGCGCGGCGCACTTCGGGCGTGGCGTTGTGGACGGCAACGGCCAGGCCGACGCGCTTCATGATGGTGAGATCGGGGAGGTCATCGCCAAGAAAGGCGACTTCGGATTCCTTGGCGCCGGTCTTGCGCAGGACGTCTTCGTAAGCCGCGACTTTATGCCCTTGTTTCTCGTAAACAAACTCGATGTCCAACTCCTTGCAGCGGCGGCGCAGAGCGGCGCTGCCGCGGCCGGTAATGACGCCGGTGCGCAATCCAGCGGTCACGGCGAGAGTGAGGCCCTGGCCGTCGTGAGCGTCGAACGTCTTACTCTCGAGCGCGTGGCCATCCTGCTGCGATACTAGCGTGACGCTGCCGTCGGTTAGGGTGCCGTCGACGTCCATCAGTAGGACAGCGATTTGCTTCGCTCGTCTTGCCAGTTTTTCGGGGATTTTCCTTTCTCGCGTGGCCAACGGCGTCTCCTCTTATCTGTGTACGCAAGTCCTTAGATAGGGCGCAGCATGCTGCACCCCTACACACGGAAAAACGAGCGGTCTTCGCGACGCAAAGCGTCGGACCGCCCCGAAGGCCGGGTAAAGGCCAGACACGAAAGACCCGCCACTACATCAGCTCCAAAGTCCATAAATCGTGCAGATGGACGACGCCTAACACGCCCTTAGCTTCGTCTGTAACCACGATGGAGGTGATCTTGCGCTTCTCCATCAGGTTCAAGGCTTCGCTGGCAAGCACATGCGGGCCGATGGTTTGCGGACTTTTTGTCATGCACTGGCCCGCCGCCATCTCCAGTGTAGCGCCACGATGTTTTTCCATCAGGCGGCGAAGATCACCGTCGGTTAGAATTCCCGCCAGACGCCCATCCGGCTCCAGCACGGTGGTCATCCCAAGGCCTTTCTTGCTCATTTCGTGAAACACGTCGGGCATGGGCGTGTCTTTTGATACGCGCGGCAGGGCATCGCCCGCATGCATCAAGTGTTCGACGCGAAGCAATTTCTTGCCGAGGCGCCCGGCGGGATGCAACGCCGCGAAATCATCATGCTTGAAGTCGCGACGCTCCAGCAACGAAACCGCTAACGCATCGCCGACGGCCATCGCGACTGTGGTGCTCGCAGTGGGAGCGAGGTTAAGCGAACACGCCTCTTCCTTCACGCTGACATCCAGCACGACGTCGCCGGCCTCGGCCAGAGTAGACTGCGGCTTGCCCGTTAGAGTGACTAGGGGAATCTCGAGACGCTTCAAGGCTTCCAGCAGGCGGATGATCTCTTCTGTCTCCCCGCCGTAGGAAACCGCCAGCATGGCGTCGCCGCGCGCGAGCATGCCAAGATCACCGTGCAGAGCTTCGGCAGGATGCAGAAAGAAAGATGGCGTGCCGGTGCTGGAAAGCGTGGCGGAAATTTTTCGTCCAATCAGACCGGATTTGCCCATGCCAGTGACCACCACGCGGCCTTTGCACGCGAAGAGCACGCAGACAGCTTTCTCAAAGGTCGCATCCAGGCGCGCGAGGACGTCCTGAATTGCCTGGGCTTCGATTTTCAGCACGCGCCGCGCGGAGTCCAGGCTCATTTCGCGCTCCAACGGCGGACCACGGCGCTGAGCCCCTTTAATTTCATGAGCAGGGCCAGGAGTTGTGAAAGTGGCAGAGCATTGGGTCCGTCCGAGAGAGCCTTCGCAGGATTGTCGTGAGTCTCCAGAAAAATGCCATCGACGCCCGCGGCTACGCCGGCGCGGGCCAGCGGCTCAATGAATTGCGGCTGGCCGCCGCTGGAGTGACCTTGCCCGCCCGGAAGTTGCACGGAATGCGTTACGTCAAAGACAACCGGATAACCGGTCCTTTGCATGATGGGGAAGGAGCGCACATCCACGACAAGATTCTGATAGCCAAAGGTAGAGCCGCGCTCCGTGAGAATGATCTTGTCGTTGCCGGTGCTGGCAACTTTTTCCGCCACGTTGCCCATTTCCCACGGCGAAGCAAACTGTGGCTTCTTGACATTGATAATGCGACCGGTCTTGCCGGCGGCGAGCAGCAGATCCGTTTGCCGCGCCAGAAATGCAGGAACCTGCAGAACGTCGCAAACTTCCGCAACGGGAGCGGCCTGGGAAGCTTCGTGGATGTCGGTGAGGATCGGAAGTTTCATCTCGGATTTGATCTTGCCGAGAATGCGCAAGCCTTCCTTCAGGCCGGGGCCGCGGAATCCCTTTAGCGAGGATCGGTTGGCCTTATCGAAGGAAGCCTTAAAGATGTACGGCAATCCCGCATCGGACGCGATCTTCGCGATTTTTTCCGCCATGGCGCGGGCGTGTGATTCGGTTTCAATGACGCAAGGCCCGGCAATTAGAAAGAGGGCATTGCCGCCACCGAGGCGCAGCTTGCCAAGTTCGATTTCGCGTGTCGCGTTCATAAGATATGGAAAAAGGTTCGCAAGCTACTTAGGCTACGCAGGCCGCGGCGGGTTTGCAACGGTTTAGGCAGTAGCGCGAGGCGCAGCACGCAACGCCGGGGTGGGTTGGCGTTCCGCGACGCTGGCGGAAGCCGGACGCAAGCGTTCTTTCTTGTGCTCCAGCGCGGCGCCGATAAATGCGGCGAAGAGCGGATGCGGCTCAAGAGGCTTGGATTTGAATTCCGGGTGAAACTGGCAGCCGAGGAACCATGGGTGATCCGGTGCCTCGACGATTTCGACGTAATTTTCATCCGGGGTGCGACCGGTGATGCATAGACCGGCGGCGACCAGCGTTTTTTCGTAGTCGCGATTGAATTCGTAGCGGTGGCGGTGGCGCTCGCTGATTTCGAGCTTGCCGTAAGCCTTGTGCGCGAAGGAACCCGGCTCGAGCTTGCACGGCCAGGCGCCCAGGCGCATAGTGCCGCCCATTTCATCCACGCCGAGCAGTTCGCGCAATTTATAAATCACGCGGTGCGGTGATTGCGGATCGAATTCCGTGCTGTCCGCCTGCTTCAATCCGGCGACATCGCGGGCATATTCTATCGTGGCGCATTGCATGCCAAGGCAAATTCCAAAAAAGGGTACCTTATGTTCGCGCGCATATTGAATGGTGTGAATCATTCCCGGAATGCCGCGTTTGCCGAATCCGCCGGGAACGAGAATTCCATCATAGCCGTGGAGGCGCGCCTCTGCAGTAGCGGCCGAATCGATTTCTTCGGCTTCGATCCACTCGAGAACGGTCTTGTGATTGTGCGCCAGGCCGCCGTGAAGCAGGGCTTCGCGCAAGCTTTTGTACGCATCTTCTAGCTGCACGTACTTGCCAACGACTGCGATGCGCGCCTCGCCCGCCGGATGATGCATTCGGTGGACCAGGTCGAGCCACGGTTTCATGTTCGAAGCGTGGTCTTTCAGCTTCAGGAGGCGGAGGATTTGCGCGTCCAAACCTTCTTTGCTCAGCTCCGCGGGGACGGCGTAAATGGTGTCCACATCTTCCATGGAAATGACGCAGGATTCCGCGACGTTGCAGAAGAGGGCGATTTTTTTCTTTAGTTCCGCTGGAATGTGGTGGTCGCTGCGGCAAAGCAAAATGTCGGGCTGAATTCCGATGCTCAACATTTCCTTGACGCTGTGCTGCGTAGGCTTGGTTTTCAGTTCGCCGGCGGCGGCAATGAAGGGCACCAGCGTGACGTGCACAAAGAGGGTGTTCTCGGCGCCCAATTCCAGGCGCATCTGGCGAATGGCTTCGAGGAAGGGAAGCGATTCAATGTCGCCAACGGTGCCGCCGATTTCGACAATCACAACGTCAACGCCTTCGGAAACTTTCTTGATGATGGCCTTGATTTCGTCGGTGACGTGCGGGATCACCTGCACGGTTTTGCCGAGATAATCGCCGCGGCGTTCCTTGGTGAGGATGGTTTCGTAGATGCGGCCGGTAGTCCAGTTATTGTCGCGGGAAAGCTTGGCGTGCGTGAAGCGTTCGTAATGGCCAAGGTCGAGGTCGGTCTCCGCGCCGTCTTCGGTGACAAAGACTTCCCCGTGCTGAAAGGGGCTCATCGTACCGGGATCAACGTTCAGGTACGGATCGCATTTCTGCAGGGTTACTTTGAAACCGCGACTTTCGAGGAGACAGCCGATAGAGGAGGCAGCAACGCCCTTTCCAAGAGAAGAAACAACTCCGCCAGTTACAAAAATATGTTTTGGCGCCATCCGTGAAGCCCGGGGTCTTGAGCCGGGCTTGTCAGCCCTCCACAGGATTGACGTACATACAATTATGTTCGGAACTTGGCCTCCTGTCAAATCGAACTCTTTACGCCGCGAAAACGTTATTTTTTCTGAGTTGGAGAGCGAAACATTCTCGCCTGGAACGGGTTTGTCCTAAGCGAAGAATAACCTGTGGAGTTAGTGATGGCGCGTGTTGCAGCGCAGGAAATCCTGTGCTGCAGCCAGAAACCGCCACTAGGGGATTGGACATCTAACGACATGAGCCTTTAGCTTTGCGCTCCGAAGCGGTTTTTTGTGAATTTAGTGCAGCGCGGAAGGCTCCGAGTGGGACTCTTGCACTATGGGAAGGGATATGAAAGCTGCTATACGAAGTTACTCAGGCACTCTCGCACTTCTGATCATCCTGGTGTTTTGCATTTCCGCTAACGCCCAACAAACACAACAGGCACAACAAGCCGACACGCAGCGATTGCACGCCTACGGCGTCAATCGCGAAAGTTTTCTTCTTGGCACGGTCGTAAAATTCGAGTCGGTTTCCAGCGCGGCTCCTATCGGCGCACATCTGACCCTCCAGACACCTTCCGGCCAAGTGGACGTTCATCTGGGCAATGCAAAAGTTCTGCAGGCCGGTCATCTGGAGTTGAACCCCGGCGATAACGTGCGCATCGTCGGAGAACCACTGGCTCTCGGCGACAAGACGTACTTCGCCGCGCGCATTGTGCAGAAGGGCGCGCAAGCCGTCGCGGTGCGGAATGCGAAAGGCTACCTCCTTACCTCGGCTTCCACCTTGACCCCGGATCAAAAGCAAGCGCTGCGAGGTGTGCGATGAAACGCCTGCTCTTCGCTCTCGCGACAGCCGCTGGTCTGTTGTCTACCGCATGTGGCGGCGGCTCCAGCGTTCAGCCACCTCCTCCGGTAGGCAAGTACAGTATGGCCAGCCTGAACGGCCAATATGCTTTTGTCACCAATGGCGAGGTCTTTACCAGCGGATCTAATGCTCCGGTTCCGCTCGCCCGTACAGGTGTTTTCATCGCGGATGGCAAGGGCAACATCACCGGTGGAATCGAGGACGTCAATGCTAGCGGCACGCCCTCCAACGCCATTGCCATTACCAACGGCACTTACATCGTCAATGCCGACGGGCGCGGGGCTCTGGCATTGAATGTTGGCCAGTCCACGCTGGACTTTGGAATTACTCTGACGTCCACCAGTGATGGCCTCTTGATCGATGAAACTTCGAATAGCAATCAGGCCTCCACGGGCAGCGGCAATTTTGTTTTGCAGAAGGCCGCTCCTTTCGCTCTCACGGACGTAAATGGCCCGTACGTGTTTGACTTTCCCGGTCTGGACGCAAACAACAACCCGGAGTCCTTCATCGGGGAGTTTACAGTCGACAATACGGGGGCAATCCCGACCGGGTTCTTCGATGACAACGTCAATGGAAACCTGACGAGTGGCGGGATGGCACCGGGTTCGATCGCCCAGGATCCCTTGCAATTGTCGACGCTTTCCAGCTTCGGCCGTGGCATCGCCAACATAGCCGGACAAAATTTCGTTTTCTATATCGTGGATTCCAGGCGCGTTCGCTTCGTTAGCACCTCAGGTGGAATGCTTTCTGGTGACGCCGTGACACAAAGCACCAACGTGCCGACAAGCACTAGCAACTTCAATGGAAGCTTCGCGTTTGTTCTAGCCGGAGCCTCGGCGAATGGCGGCGTTACGCGTGTGGGCCGTTTCACTGCGAATGGTGCAACGGTCGGCAACGTTCTTGGTGACACCAACGATGCGGGTAGGCAGCATCCATCAACGAGCTTCTCCAGCGGGACCATTACCTTCGACTCCGCGAACCCTGGTCGTGGCCAGATTACTTTTCAGGATACTAGCTTCCCATTCGCTTTTGTCTTTTATCTAAGCTCCGCAAGTAGTGGCGTGATTCAAGATGTTACGCAATCGGGGCCAGGTGTTGGGATAGTCGTGGCCGACGGGTCAATCGAACTGCAATCCGGCAGTCCGTTCACCAGCGCGAACGTCTCGGGAACCTACGCTATGAACTGGAGCGGCCTGGTAGTTGCGGGCGGGTCGTTCCCGATAGAGGATGAAGAAGATCTTCTTGCGCAGGCCAATGTTAGTAGCATGACTCTCAGCGGGGCGGCGGACCTGTTCCAATTCACTTCTGCAACGCTCACGCCACAGCTGGATCTTGGCGTTGGAGGAGTGATTCAAATCAACGGCACTGACGGAACGAGCGGGGACGGAAGCCGCAACGGCATGACGGTGAACCTGACCGGCGCTAATCCGATCAATTTTGTCGTCTACTTCGTCAATCCCCAACTGGCTTTCTTCGCCAACCGTGACAACTCCGGCGCGCAGCGCATCGTCGTTGGCATCCTGAAATTGCAGCAATAAGACGCGAATCGCCGGCAATTCCGCGGCGTTAGCTTATCGCCCGGCGGAGTCCCCGCCGGGCGAAGTCATTTCTGTAGCAGTTTTTCCATGCGCGCCACATCTTCCGGAACGTCCACGCTCACGGCATCGTGTTCCACTTCCGCCACGCGGATTTTCCAGCCGTTTTCCAGCCAGCGCAGTTGCTCGAGTTGCTCGATTCGTTCCAGCTCACCCTGCGGGAGCGTGGGATACTCCAGCAGAGCCTCGCGTTGAAAAACGTACAGCCCAAGGTGTTTCAGGTGCCGCACCTGAATCTTGCTCGTGGTATCCCGCACCCAGGGAATCGGGGCGCGCGAGAAATAAATGGCGTTTCCGTCGAAGTCCAGTACCGCCTTCACGACATTCGGGTCCATGATGTCGCCGGGCGTCTTGATGGGCGTAGCCACGGTACCGATGGAAGCCTGCGGCTCTTCCAGCAGGGAATCCACTGCGACATCGATGGCATGCGGATCGAGGAGCGGCTCGTCTCCCTGCACGTTGACGAAAATGTCGCCGCCTTCGCGCGCCGCGACTTCCGCGACGCGTTCCGTACCAGTACGGTGTTCGGTACGCGTCATCCTCGCCTCGCCGCCAAACCCCTCGACAGCCTTCACGATACGCTCGTCGTCGGTCGCCACAATCACGCGATCGGCGCTTTCCGCAAGCCTAGCTCGTTCGCATACACGCTGAATCATGGGTTTTCCCGCCAGAGAAATCAGGGGTTTTCCGGGTAGACGCGTCGACCCATATCGTGCGGGAATAACTACGACGATTTTCGGCCGGTTCATCTAGACTCCTGCCCCCGGAATTTTTGGACCGCTTCGGAAGTTATCTCTAGCGGAATGTGCGATGCTACCACACGCTAGTAAGCCTTGCGGGCCTATCAAACTGTTCGATTTTGAACATCAATCAATTGCTCTTGTTTTCGGTAGGCTGAGTGGTAGAATTCCGGTAAGTCCCAACCGCGCGGCCATCCCGGCAGGCCGGGATGATGAGGGTGCCGTGAAACGCGATTTACCTGGTTTTCGCGTTCTGTCTTTCTCAGTGCATGCCCTGCTGGTCGTTTGCCTCTTCGTGTTATTTGCCGCGCTCCCCGCCCCCGCTCAGTCCACTTCCGACGAAAGCAAGCCGAAAGACGAAGCCAAACGCGAGGAAGTCAAGGAAATCAAGAAGGATGACGTGCGGAAAGACACGGCGGGCACGCCCTTCAAGCCCGGCGGAACGATTCATTTTGACGTCGACCTCGCGCTCGTCAATGTAACCGTCACCGACCCCTACAACCGCCTGGTCACCGGACTTGAGACCGACAACTTCCGCGTGTTCGAAGACAACATCGAGCAGGAAGTCGTCACCTTTTCCGCCGAGGACGTTCCCATCTCCATCGGGGTAATCTTCGATTTTAGCGGCAGCATGTCCAACAAAGTCGGCAAGGCGCGCGAAGCCGCTCTGCAATTTTTTAAGACTGCCAATCCCCAGGATGAATTTTTTCTGGTGAGCTTCAACGAGCGTGCCGAACTGACCAGTTCTTTCACGAACAGTGTAGAGGACTTGCAGAGCCGCATGATGCTCACGGCTCCCAAAGGACGCACCGCGCTGCTCGACGCCATCTATCTGGGCCTCAGCCAGATGAGGGGTGCACACAACGCCAAACGCGCCTTGCTCATCCTATCCGACGGAGGCGATAATCATAGTCGGTACAACGAAAGCGATATCAAGCGGCTGGTAAAAGAAGCAGATACCCAGCTCTATGCCATCGGCATCTTTGACCCGCTTGGTTTTCGTAACCGGACCCCGGAAGAACTGGGAGGCCCTTCGCTTCTCAGCGAAGTAACAGAGATGACCGGTGGCCGCGTATTCGCGGTGGAGAAGTTGGATGAGCTTCCGGACATCGCTTCAAAAATCGGCATGGAGCTGCGAAACCAATATGTGCTCGGCTATCGACCAAGCAACAAGGCTCACGACGCTCGCTGGCGCAAGCTTAAGATCAAGCTGCGCGCACCCAAAGGGCTTCCGCCGCTCAGCGTCTTTTCCAAGACTGGATACTACGCACCTAGCCACTAAGTCCCTCCGGAGTCCCTTTTACTCCCTGCGCTATGTCTGTCTGTTGGCATGTGGTATTGCGCTGTTTGCTTCAACAGCCTTCGCCCAAATTCCCGTGCCGAGTACGCCGCCACCCCCTCCTGGGCAGGACGTGAACGCGGGCAAGCAGGGTTCCAGCATCAAGGTTGACGTTAACCTGGTCGTTTTGCACACGTCCGTTCTGGACGACCGTCAGCGTTTCGCCGAAGGCCTCAAGTCCGAAAATTTTCGCGTCTTCGAAGACAAAGTCGAACAGAAGCTTTCCGTCTTCAAGCGTGAAGACGTTCCCGTCAGCATGGGCTTGGTGATCGATAACAGCGGCAGCATGCGCGACAAGCGTCCCCGCGTCAACGAGGCCGCCATCACTTTGGTTCAGGCCAGCAATCCGCACGATGAAGCTTTCGTCGTCAACTTCAATGATGATTTCTATCTTGATCTAGACAAGGATTTCACCAACAGCATTCCCGAATTGAAAGAAGCCCTCGAACGCATCGATTCCCGCGGCAGCACCGCCATGCGAGACGCCATCATGGGCTCCCTCGATCATCTTAAGAAAGCTTCCAAGGACAAGAAAGTTCTCCTCGTGGTTACCGACGGCGAAGACAACGCCAGCCGCAATTCCCTGGAGAAGATGATCCGTGAAATCCAGAAGACCGATACGGTGATCTATACCATCGGACTGCTGGGCCAGGAAAACAAGAAGGAAGCCAAGCGCGCCAGGAAGGTGCTCGAACAAATCTCTGCTGCTTCAGGCGGGTTGGCGTACTTCCCCGAAAATGTCGATGACGTGCACAACATCTGCGAACAGGTCGCGCACGACATCCGCAACCAATACATTCTGGCGTACTATCCGACCAATACGCGTCGCGATGGCACGTTTCGCACCATCCAGGTGGAAGTGATTCCGCCGCGCGGCCGCGGCAAGCTCATCGCGCGCACGCGCAACGGCTATTACGCCCCGGTCAGTCCCACCTCCGCCGCGGCCGGGAACTGACCTGACCATCGTTCAGCTATTTTCTTTCGGCGAACTGCTGGCTAGGACCAGAGCGCATCCGGACAAGGCCAGAATCTCAAATCCGTTTGTCCAAGGGCCGGGATTGTGCAGTTGCGTCACGATACGTGGGGCGTGGACGAACAGGAAAAAGAGAAAAAGGATTGTTCCCAGCGCGGTAGCCGCCATGCGGGTTTTTTTCCCGAGAACGATTGCTGCGCCTATGGCAACGAGGATTACGCCGGTCAAATACGCTCGCAGTGGCCGCCCCGTAAACCAGGGCGGACCCAATCCCGCTGTGAATCGTCCATAAACAAAGTGTTGAATCCCAAAAGTCACAAATGCCAGGGCAAAGAAATATCGCCCTATTTTGAGGAACGGATCCGGGATTTCGCGTTCGTATAAGGGTGCGGCGCTGGCAAGGACCCAGGCGCCCCCGCACATTGCGAGCGCCACGAATCCACTGGTCAATTCATTTCCATCGCGCGGATGCAGGACGATCCTGGGGATATGAAGCAGCAAAACGAAGAGAAAAAACATCACTCCCAGCATGGTTGCCGCCGGCCGCGCCAGCATTTTGTAGAGAATGCCGGCAGCGGCGGCAATAAATGCCGCGCCAATAAAGTACGCCCAAAACAGCCGTCCGGGCATAAACGCGGGCACCAGTCCCGCCACGAAACCGCCATACATGAAGTGTTGGATCCCGAAAACTATCAGGGAAACGGCGACGAAGATTCGCCCAAGCATTTGGCTCTTTTCCATATTTGGGGGCCTGATGCCGCCTTCATTCTGGGGGCACAGTGTTCTGCAGTCTACATGAGTTGGGCCGCCATATGGCATCCAATCACACTCCCCCGCGGCTCGCCACGCCGGCGCGACTGCGTGCGCTAGAATAATAGAATGCAACGCAAAGTTTTCTGGACTATCTTCGTCGCGCTGGGGCTCATAGCGGATTTCAGTTTGCCCATCCTCTGGTCGCTCCTGGCGACGATTCCTATCGGCATTTTTAGCTGGTGGGTGGCGTACCGGAGCGATTGGTTCTGACGTAGGAAGACGTAGTGTGTTCTCAGGCGAGTCTTTCTTCCACCAGTCGCCGCTCAAGATTGCCGTTTATCGTTATCGCGCACTTCATTCGTGCGGCGAATCTTCATCTCACTCAAGAAACTCTTGCCACGCGGAATCGCCGCGCCGAAATTCTCCGCGATTGTCTGCCCCATATCCGCCAGCGTTTCGCGCACTCCGAGGTTCACGCCTGCGCCGCCTCCTGGCGAATACGCCAAGATCGGCACGTACTCCCGCGAATGATCGGTGGTCGCCCACCGCGGATCGGGATCACACCCGTGGTCAGCGGTGATCATCAGCATGTCGGAGAGGCTTAGCAGCGGCAAGAAGCCAGCCAGCATGCGGTCGAACTCCTCCAGCGATTTTGCAAATCCCTCCACGTCTTTTCGATGGCCGTACAACATATCGAAATCCACCAAATTGCAGAAAATCAGCCCGCTCTCGCGTTCGCTGACGGCCGCCGTCAATTTTTCCATGCCGTCGGCGTTGCCTTTTGTCGTTACGTACTCGCCGACACCGCGGCCATTGTAAATGTCATGAATCTTGCCGACTCCAAAAACGCGCACCTTCCGTTCCGTGAGGACGTCCATCAGCATCGGTTTCGGCGGGTCCACGGCATAATCGTGCCGGCGCGTGGTCCTCACAAAATTTCCCGGTGTCCCCGTGAACGGCCGCGCGATCACGCGGCCCACACGATGCGGCCCATCCAGCAATTTCCGAGCAATTTCGCACATGCGGTAAAGCTCCGTAATCGGGATTACTTCTTCATGCGCGGCAATCTGAAACACGCTGTCGCCCGACGTATACACCATCGGCTTGCCCGTTCGAACGTGCTCTTCGCCCAATTCCTTGATGATCTCCGTGCCTGAAGCGGGTTTGTTTCCAATGGTTTTTCTGCCAATTTGCTTTTCAAACTGTTCGATCAATTCCTCAGGGAATCCGTTTTTGTAAACAGGGAAGGCCTGGTCGAGCCACACGCCCGCCATTTCCCAGTGTCCCGTGGTCGTGTCTTTGCCCGGAGAGCGCGTCGCACCCTTGCCGAACGATCCCACTGGAGAATCGGCTGGCGTCTGGTGTTTCAGCGACGCGATATTCGCCAATCCGAGCCGCACCAGATTCGGGATTTCCAGTGGCCGCGATTCCGCGATGTGTCCCAGCGTGTTTCTGCCCACGTCGCCATAGTCCGACGCATCCGGAAGCTCTCCGATTCCAACGCTATCCAGAACGATCCAGAAAATCCTCTCGAATTCCCTCATACCACGGCTCCTTGAGCCTTTTTCAGCGAAACTTTACCACACCATTTCTCGTCAATGGCATGCAACGACTCCGACGAGACACTGGCAGGGAATCAAATCGTTACCTTGTTGCGACGACCTTCGACCGTTCCTTCCAGTTCATGCCAGCGCCTTCCTTGTTGTACAGTGTTACCAATCGCTCGCTGAACTATTTTTCATTCGCGCGCGTAGTACAAGTAGCGGAGGTGTGCCATGGCCCAGGACGGCAATCCCAGGAGAGTTTCGCTCGTTTTCCCGATCATTCTCATTACCGTAGGAGCTCTCTTTCTCCTGCATAACTGGCGACCGGCGTTCGATCCTTGGCCGATTCTTGCGACCTACTGGCCGCTCATTCTCATTTTCGTCGGCGTCGGCAAGATTTGGGATAGCACCTATCGAAGCCGCAATCCCGACGCGCCTCAGGGAATTTCCATCGGCGCCACCGTTGGGGCCATTGCATTTGTCATCGTTCTGGTTGCGCTTCTCGTTCACGGGCGAAGTCTCAGCCACCGCCGCGGTTTCTATTCGGAATCGCAGCACACCGTGCAAACCGTGGACCTACAGGGAGCGAAGACCGCGCATGCCAGGGTGGAAATGGGCGCCGGTCAACTCAACATCAACGGTGGCGCCAACCACATGCTTGACGCGGACTTCACGTACGACGGCACTTTCGACGCACCACGCGTTGATTACCACGTCGACGGCGGCGTCGGCCAACTCAGCATTTCTCAGGATTCGCATTCCACTCACTTCGGCCGTTCTCAAAATGATTGGATTCTTCGCTTCGGTAAAGATATCCCCCTGGATTTGAAGGTCGATATGGGTGCGGGACAAGGGAATCTGCATTTGCGCGACCTTCCTCTCACCCGGCTGGATCTCCATATGGGGGCGGGGCAAATGGATGTCGACCTCACCGGCGATCGCAAGACCGATTTGACCGCCAACATTGAAGGCGGCGTGGGGCAGGCCAACATCCGCCTTCCGAAAAACGTCGGCGTTATCGCTCACGCTTCCGGCGGCATCGGCTCCATCAATGTGCGTGGCTTGAAGCACGATGGCGGCTCCTACACGAACGACGCCTATGGTAAGTCGCCCGCGACGATTCACCTGAAAGTGGAAGGCGGCATCGGCGAAATCGTCCTCGCCCAGGAGCCGTAGATTTGTCCTCAACAAAGCAGCAGTTTGCCCCTCTTTGACAGCAGACGTATAATTTGAAGTTTAGGCAGTGCATTCAAAACCCGCTGTCTGAGCTTATTCTTGGCGACCAAAGAGATTACGCACGCAACCACGAACGTCCGGCCGGAGCAGGAGTCTATCAGCGTCCGTGGCGCCCGCGTCCACAATCTCAAAAACATTAGCGTTGAGATTCCGCATAACGCCATTACCGTGGTCACCGGCGTCAGCGGCTCCGGCAAATCCTCGCTCGCCTTCGACACCATTTACGCCGAAGGCCAGCGCCGTTATGTCGAATCGCTCTCTGCCTACGCGCGCCAATTTCTGGAGCGCATGGAAAAGCCGGATGTCGACGAGATTTCCGGCATCGCTCCCGCGGTGGCGATTCGGCAGAAAAACACCACGCGCAACCCTCGCTCCACGGTGGCAACGGCTACAGAAATTTACGATTATTTGCGGCTGCTTTTTGCGCGCTGCGGGCAAACGTTTTGCATCAAGTGCGGGGTGGAAGTCCGGCGAGACAATCCCGACGAGATCGCGACGCGCATTTTGTCTCTTGTTCCAGGTCGCCGCTTTTACGTCTTGCATCAGTTTCGAATTGCGGCGCCGGCGACAGGGGCGGTTGCTTCAAAACGTGGTGCGAAGAAAACCGCAGGCGCTCCTCCTCCGGAACTCCTTCGCCAGGCGCTGCTCGATCTCCAGAAACGCGGGTTCAATCGTCTCTACCAGGCGGGCCGCGTCCACGAATTCTCTTCGCCGGAAACTTTGCTCGACGTCGATTTCTCCAAGCCCGTTTACGTCCTAGTGGATCGCCTCGCCGTCAATCCGGAATCGCGCGAGCGTCTCGTCGACTCCGTCGAAATCTGTTACCGCGAAGGACAGGCCGAAGCCATCCTCGAATTCATGGCGGACGCCGCCGGAAATCCCGCCGAACGCCTCACCTTCAACGAGCGCTTCGAATGCAAGAATGACGGCACGCTTTACCAGGAGCCTGAGCCCCGCCTTTTCTCCTTTAACAATCCGTACGGAGCGTGCCCGCGCTGCCAGGGTTTCGGAAATACTATCGATTTCGATTTGAATCTCGTCGTCCCCGATCCCAGCAAGTCCCTCGACGACGGGGCCATCGAACCATGGACGAAACCACGCTACCGCGCATCGTTCCAGGAAGCCAAAAAATGGGCGCGTAGCCGTGGAATCCCCACGAACTTGCCGTGGCGTCAACTGGCGGCCGAACAACGCCGTTTGATTCTCGAGGGCGATCCCGAACACGAATACGAAGGCGTCAAGGGTTTCTTCACCTGGCTGGAGCGCAAGAAGTACAAGCTGCATGTCCGCGTCTTCCTCAGCCGCTTCCGCGGTTATGCCACTTGCCCTGATTGCGGGGGAACCCGTCTGCGCGCCGAAGCCCGTGCCGTCCGCGTCGCAGGAAAAGCCATCACCGAAGTTTGCAAACTCACTGTCAAGGAAGCGCGCGTTTTCTTTTCCAATTTGCAGCTCTCGGAAGGGCATCTGAAGATCGCCGACAAAATTCTCGAAGAGATTCGCACGCGCTTGCAATTTCTCGACGAGGTCGGCCTCGATTACCTCACGCTCGACCGTCTGACTTCCACACTCTCGGGCGGAGAATCCCAGCGCATTCAGCTAGCAACCTCACTCGGGTCGCATCTCGTCGGCGCGCTGTACGTGCTAGATGAACCTTCCATCGGCCTCCACCCCCGCGACACCCAGCGGCTCATCGACATTTTGAAATCCCTCCGCGATCTCGGCAACACGGTTCTCGTCGTGGAGCACGACCCTGACACCATTCACGCCGCCGATTGCGTCATTGATCTCGGCCCCGGCGCAGGCGAACTCGGCGGCAAACTGCTCTTTGTCGGCTCTTATTCAGCGATGCTCGAAGAGCATAGATCTCTCACCGGTCGCTACCTCAGCGGCGAATTGCGCATCCCCGTTCCCAACGTACGCCACAAACCCGCCGGCAAATTCCTCCGGCTCTACGGCGCCAGCATGCACAATCTCCAGGATCTGGATTTGATGATTCCGCTCGGAACGCTTACGGTGGTCACCGGCGTCAGCGGCTCCGGCAAGTCCACGCTCGTTCATGATGTGCTCTACAAAGCGCTCTCGGCGCAGCGCGTCGGTGGCAGCGTCAAGGAATTCTGCGACCGGCTGGAAGGCGATTCGATTGTCCGAGAAGTCGTCATTGTCGATCAATCGCCCATCGGCCGCACGCCGCGTTCGAATCCCGCGACCTACCTCAAAGCCTTTGACGCGATTCGAGAAGTTTTTGCCGATACTCCCGATGCGAAACGCCGCGGTTACGCTGCCGGCCATTTTTCTTTCAACGTGCCGGGAGGCCGCTGCGAAACTTGCCAGGGCGACGGCACCGTCACGGTCGAGATGCAGTTTCTCGCCGACGTCGAACTCATCTGCGAAGAATGCCGCGGCACCCGCTTCAAAAGCGGTGTTCTGGAAGTCCGCTATCACGGGAAAAATATTCACGAAGTCCTGCAGTTGACGGTGCGCGAAGCGCTGGCGTTTTTCGTCAATGTTCCCAAGGTTGTTTCCAAACTCCGTGTCCTGAATGAAATTGGCCTCGGCTACTTGCGCCTCGGGCAGTCCGCGACGACGCTCTCCGGCGGCGAAGCCCAGCGCCTGAAGCTTGCCGCGCATCTCAGCCGCACGGACAACGAAGGCATCCTCTACATTCTCGACGAACCGACCACTGGTCTGCACTTCGATGACATCGCCAAGCTCCTCAGCGCGTTCCGCAAATTGCTGGAGGGCGGCGCCTCGCTGCTGGTCATCGAGCACAACCTCGACGTCATCAAATCCGCGGATTGGCTGATCGACCTCGGCCCCGAAGGCGGCGACCAAGGCGGCAAAATCATCGCCACCGGTACGCCCGAGCAGGTGGCCCGCAATACCCAATCGCACACTGGCCGTTACCTCGCGCGCATCCTGAATGGAAACGGCCAGGCAAAGCGTCCCGCAAACGGCGCATCCAAATCAACAGGCCCTGCAACTGCAATTTCCAACGGAGCTAAGATTCCGCCGGCTGAACCATGAAGCTCGCTCATCTCCGTTCGCATGTGATTCGGGCTCTCCTTCTTTTGCCGTGCGTCTTTTTCTTTGTGGGGGCGCAGAATGCTGCGCTCTTGCTCGCCGACCAGGCCTCGCCGGGCGCCCAGTCCTCCAAACCCCACCCCGCCGTGCAATCGAAGTCCCAAAGAGTGGCGAACCCCCTAAACGACCTTCTCGATGAAGCCCAGCGCGACATCGACAAAAGTAATTTTGAGTTTGCCATTGCACCGCTGCAAAAAGTCATTGCCGACCAGCCCGAATTTGCGTACGCGCACTTTCAACTCGCTTACGTCTACACCGCGCTGAAAAGGACTGACGAAGCTCGCGCCGAGTACGAGCGCACTATCGCCATCGACCCCAAGATGTCCGAGGCGTATCTCAATCTAGGCATGCTGCTCCTCGACAAAAAGGAAAACGCCGCTGCCGTAGCGCCGCTTCGCAAAGCCGTCGACCTGCTTCCCGCGCAGAGTCATCCCCGATATCTGCTGGCAGTCGCGCTGGACCGCTCAGGCGATCATGCCGGTGCTGCGGAAGCCTTCGAAGCGCTCCTCCATTTGGATCCCAAAGACGTTACGGCCATCAATTACCTGGGCTGGGTGGCCCTTCGTAACGGAAAGCCCGCCGAAGCAGAAGCAAGATTCCGGCGCGCAGTGGAGATTCAGCCAAAGGAGCCTGAGGGGCGCAAGGGGCTGGCAGAAAGCCTCGACGCCCAAAAGAAACCCGAAGCCGCTGCCGCCTACCGCGAATATCTCGAACTCGTGCCCAATGATTCTGAAGCACGCGCGAGGCTCGTCCATCTTCTCCTCGAACAAAACCAGAGTGACGAGGCCCTTGCGGAACTCGATCGTCTGGACGCCGGCACGCCCCCCACCATCGAATCGCTCAAGCTCCGCGCAGACGTTCAGATCGCCGCGAAAAAGTGGGATGACTCTGTCGCCACCCTTCAGCAGGCGCTTACGCTCGCTCCCAACGACGCACAACTCCACGGCGGCCTGGGACGCATCTTTCTCCAGAAGCGCGACTTCGCTGCGGCGGAGAAAGAGCTTCGCATCGCGCTTCGTCTCGACGGAAAGAATCTCGCTTATTGGAAAGACCTCAGTTCCGCTTTTTTTCTGAGTGGTAATTATCCCGCCGCGCTGTCAACGCTGGACGAGATAGCCAAAATGGAACAACAGGGCGCGGGTGTCTGGTTTGTTCGCGCGATTTGCTACGATAAGCTGAACCAGCCCAAGCTTGCTTTGGAGGCTTACCAGAAGTTTCTCGCGCTTGATCAGGACAAAAATCCTGATCAAGTCTGGCAAGCCAGGGAGCGCAGCAAGGTGCTGCAACGCATGCTGGTACGGAAAAGGTAGTTGCATGAGGGCCACTGGGACGTCCCTGGGTGCGGTCTGTGGCTTGCTCGCTTTGCTCGTGTTCACGACGTCCGGCGTCGCGCAGAGCCTGGCTGATCTTCAGGCGCGTTTCGATCGCGAAACGAGCGGGGTCCAAAAGGCTAAGTTAATGACAAGACTCGGCGAGACGCAGCTTGAAGAAGCCCGCCGCGCAGGTAGAGCCGGTGAATATGATTCGTTGGGCCTCACGCTCGAAAAATACCGCGACAACGTTCGCGCCGCCGTCGACGCCCTGAAAAAGCAGCATCCCGACGCGGAAAAGCAATCCAATGGCTACCGGCAATTGGAAATGCACCTGCGCAAGGGGATTCGCGAGGTTGACGAAACAATCTTGGTATCCCCTGAAGGCTACAAGCCGCCGCTCCAGATTGTCCGCCAGGATTTGATTGGCATGGATGATGAGTTGCTCAAAAGCCTTTTTCCGCGCCGGCCCGTGGAAAAGCATGGGGCCGCGCCCCCGGCAGAAAAGCCCGCGCCTACGCCTCCGGAGAAACAACCATGAAGTCAAAAACTTGGTTTCTCCTGCTGAATTCCTTCATACCGGCCGTGGCGCCGCCGGTGCGAGCTGCTGCGCCTCCGCAGAAGGACTATCTCACCGCTGTCGAAGCGGACAAGATTCGGGATGCGGAGAACAACACCAACGAGCGCATTCGCCTATTTCTCTCCTTCGCCGATGACCGCTTGAAGAAATTCCAATACGAATTGGAGCATCCCTCAACGAACCACCACACCGACATGCTGAATTCCCTTCTGAATGCCTACGTCGGCTGCGTCGACGATGCGGCGGACCTCATTCAACTGGGGCTCGAGAAGCAGGACAACATCCGCAAGGGAATCGACCTGATGAGTTCCCGCACCAAGGAATTTCTGGTTGTTCTGGAAAAACTGTCCGCGGAGGGCCCAGAAAAGGAACTTTACAAGGACAATCTCGACGATGCCATCGAGGGCACTCGCGACGCCATGAACGACGCGGAAAAAGCGAAAAAGAAAGTGGCGCCTCCGCCCATTCGCCGGAAAAATTAATCTTGAGGAATCCTATCAACACGATGAAAACGAGCCGCCGCACAACTTCGCTAGTCCCCGGCGGCGCGCCGCTTTTTCAGCGCATGTTCACCCGGCTGGGCTGTGAAGGCCGTCCGCCGCGTTTCCGTGTCGAGTTTTATCCCTATTCCAGCCTGGTGCTGACGATTCGGCGCGGCGAGGATGCCGTTTTCGTTCGCTTCTCCGACCTCTTGCGGCGCGCCCCGCTAGCCGTCTTGGAAGGCGCGGCCGCTCTGCTGCTGGCGCGCGTGTATCGCCGCAAACCTTCCAGGGAACTAAGCGAGCCGTACTTGGAGTATGCGCGCTCGGATCGTACGCGTAGTCGCATGAACCGCATGCGCAGCGGGCGCGTTCGCCTGGCAGCGACGAACCCGCGCGGAAACCATTTCGATCTGCACCGTCTTTTCGATGAGCTGAATCGAAAATACTTTGCCGGTCAGTTGCGCCGCCCGCACATCGGATGGAGCACGCGAAGCTGGCAGCGGCAATTCGGCTGCTACGACCCAGGGCCGAATCAGATTCTTCTGAATCGCCGGATGGATCGTCCGGGCGTTCCCGCATGCGCCGTGGAATATGTTTTGTTCCACGAGATGCTGCACGTCAAGCATCCCACTCGCCGCTCCGGCTGCACCATGGTCTCCCATTCCCGCGAATTTCGCGAAGAAGAGAAGCGCTTCCCGGAATTCGCACGCGCCCGCCGCATCCTCGACCGCCTCGCTCGCTAATTTTCCCGTCCTCATCTTGGCAGTAAATCAGTTTTCGAGTGGCCGTCACCGCGTGGTGGAAATGCGCTCTATTGTCGCAGACGTAGACACAGTCTTCGTCTTCAGTTAGTTTGAGGTGGATCAAAATGCGCACTAAACCCATGAACGTCACGCGGCGAGAAAGCCTGCGGCTTCTCGGTAGCGGCCTTGCAGCGACGTCCGTCTCTTTGCCAGATCGGCTCCATGATGCCTTTCCGGCCGAGAACGCTCTGGATCGCGTGCGGCTTCTTCAGTTGTTGGGCACTGTGCCGGCGTCAGTTCCGCCTCTGGCAGCCGAGCGGGTTGAGCGCACCGATCTGGGTGACGTTGTGCGAGAAAAAGTCACCTACACGGTCGAGCCCGGCGAGCGCGTGCCTGCCTTTGTTCTGCTCCCGAAGTCGGGACCGCCGCGCCATCCCGCCATCCTCTGTCACCACCAGCACGGCGGTGAGTTCGCGGTCGGGAAAGACGGCCCGGCAGGACTAGGCTCTGACCCCAGCCAGCACTACGCGCTTGAGCTGGCTCGCCGTGGCTACGTCACGATTGTTTTCGACGCGCTCTGTTTCAACGAGCGGAAGGACGCCATGGGCAAGCTCAAGGGGGCTGACTACGAGCGCTATGAGGCAATGTACCGCATCACGGAAGGGAAGAGCCTCCAGGGTAAGTATGTCTGGGACGCGTGTCGCGCACTGGATTATCTCGAGACTCGGCCTGACGTCGATGCCTCGCGCCTGGGCATGATCGGCCATTCGCTCGGCGGCCAAGAGACTCTGTTTACCACCGCCATTGACACCCGCATTCGCGCCGCCGTCTCGAGTTGCGGCTTCGGCAGTCTGCGCACGCTCAAGCGCGACCGGATCAACCACAACTACGCCCTGTTCGTGCCTGGTCTCGCTAATAATGGCGACTACGGCGCTGTACTGGCAATGGTAGCTCCTCGCCCGTTCTTCGTCGCCGCACGGAGTGACGATCCCATATTCCCGAAGGACGGAATCGAGGAGACGGTGGCGACGGCGCGTCGTGCTTATGTAGCCGTTAGTGCAGCGGACCATTTGGCCACCTTTTTTGAGCCCGGAACGCACGCATTCTCGCAAACGATGCGCGCCGCTGCCTACGCCTGGTTCGACCGATGGCTAGCGCCTGCTGAATGAGGCCCCGCTAGTTCTGCTTCTTATCCTTTTCCGTTTCCTTCCAGAGTTTCTCAATTTTCTTGCGCACTTTGTCGCCGTCTTCCGCGTGCGGGTATAAATCCAGATAGCGCTGATACGACTTGATCGCCTGTTTCTTCAGACCCTTTTTTTCCTGTGCTTCGCCCAGATATTTGAAGGGAACCGCGTAACCAGGCTTCGCCGTCGTCGCGTCCTGAAAACGGTCGATGGCCGCATCCAAATCGCCCTTCCTCATGTAGTACTGGCCCACTTCGAGATCTTTTTCCGCGCGTAGCGGATCCCATGCTGGCTGGTCTGGTGCGTTTTGCGTGGCGGTATCTTTCTTTTTTTTGGCAGGCGACTTTGGCGGCGTAGGAGCCGGAGCGTCGGCTGGTTTCGAGGAGGACTCCTGTGGCGGGTCCTGCGCGTGCGCTGGCCACGCAGCAAAGAGCAGGGAAACTGCGGCGAGAATAGGAATCGTCTTGCCGAATCGCATGCCGGTCACCGAGGTCTCCCTGTACTCCGATTCGGTCTAGTATGATGGAAGTTGTCTGGCGATTGAAAGTTGTGTTGAAACCTCCATGGAACCCCGCGAAAAAGCCGCGCAGCTTCCGGAAAGCCCGGGTGTTTATCTCTTCAAGGATGCCGCCGAGAAGATCCTATACGTCGGCAAGGCGCGCAACCTGCGCAGCCGCGTGCGTTCCTACTTCCTCGAATCGCGCTGGATCGACGCCAAGACCGGTTCGCTGGCGCGGGAAATCGCCGATCTCGAAACTATCGTCGTAGGCAACGAACGCGAAGCCCTGGCGCTCGAGAATAACCTCATCAAGCAGTATCGCCCGAAGTTCAACGTCATGCTCCGCGACGACAAGACCTATCCGTATATCAAATTCACCGCGGCGGAAAAATATCCTCGCGTGTACTTTACGAGGCGTATCAAGAAGGACGGCTCGCTCTATTTCGGTCCCTATTTTCCCGCGAGCTTGGCCCGCCGCATTCTGCACTTTGTCCACAAGCGGTTTCTCGTTCCTTCCTGCTCCGTGGATTTGACGCGCAGCCATCCCCGCCCTTGCCTGCAGTATTACATCAAGCGGTGTCTCGGGCCTTGCGTAACCGGCCTCACCACGGACGAGCGCTATGCCGAAGCCGCACGCGACGTGCGCCTGTTTCTCGAAGGCCGCCGCCACGATTTGATCAAGAGCCTCGAAGGACGCATGACGGCAGCGGCCGAGAAAGAATTATTCGAACAGGCGGCCGCTTACCGCGATTTGTTGCGAACCCTCGAAGACATCGAGGAACGGCAACGCATTGCCGCCGCACAGGGAGACGATACCGATGTCCTTGCGTATTACGCCGAACCGCCTCTTGTCGCTGCAAACCTTTTCCACTTGCGCGGCGGGCGCGTCGTGGATCGCCGCGAATTCTATTGGGAAGATTTAGAAGAATTTGATCCGCAGGAGTTCGTGCCTTCTCTCTTGAAGCAGCTTTACCTGGAAGCCGAATATTTGCCGAAAGCGATTCACGTCTCCGCGGATTTTGAGGATCGCGAATTGTTGGAAGCCACGCTGACGGAACGCGCAGGACACAAAGTGGAAATCTGTACGCCCCAGCGCGGTACCAAGCGAGCGTTCCTCGATCTCGTCGAAAACAACGCCAAGCATTCCTTCGAACAACGCTTCCGCGTCTTGAAGCCTACTTCAAAAGCCATTGGTGAGGCCTTGCAGAATGCGCTCAATCTCGCGGAAGAGCCGGAGCGCATCGAGAGCTTCGACATTTCGCACATCCAGGGAACCGACACCGTTGCGTCCATGGTCGTGTGGGAAAAAGGCCGCATGAAGAAATCGGACTACCGCAAATTCATCATTCGCGGAGACGAGGGGCGCGGCGAAGAGGCATCCAACGGAAATCCGCTGCGCCAGAACGACGATTTTGCCAGCATGCGCGAAGCGGTGACTCGACGCTATCGCCGCTTGCAGGAAGAAAAAAGAGAATTGCCCGGATTAATCTTGATCGATGGCGGCATCGGACAGCTTCACGCCGCGGCGCAGGCGCTCGAATCGCTGCTAATCATCAATCAGCCTGTTGCCAGCATCGCGAAAAAAGAAGAGATTCTTTACGTTCTAGGCCAGGAAGATGAGCCCATTGTTCTGGAGCGGCACTCGCCCGTGCTGCACCTGATTCAGCAAATTCGCGATGAGACTCACCGATTTGCCGTTACGTTCCACCGCCAGCGCCGCGGCAAACGCCAGACGCAAACAGCGCTCAGCGAAATCCCCGGCGTGGGCGCGAAGACGGCGCAGAAATTACTGAAAGAATTCGGGAGCGTCGCAAATATTCAGAGAGCTGGGCTGGAAAAATTGAGTAGCGTGATCTCGCGAAAAAACGCGGAAAAAATTCTGAGCCAGCTCGGCGATTCGAAAGCCCAATAACCGCATTCGAATGAGAATAGCGGTTAGCACGCATTGCGCGGCTGTTAGTGCTATGCTACGGTTTCTCTGGAGGCTATTATGGCGGACAATGTGGGTTCGAAGGTGACGTATTTCATGGTGGGAATGGGGATTGGCGCGCTCGTGGGTATTTTGTTTGCGCCGAAATCCGGCGAAGAAACTCGCGATTTTCTTTCGAAGAAAGCAGATGAGGGCAAGGATTACGCCCAGAAAAAAGCCCGCGAATTGCGCGAGCGGGCCGACGAATTGATTGAGCGCAGCAAGGAAATTGCTGTAAGCAAAAAAGATTCGATCTCGGCGGCAGTGGAAGCCGGACGCGAAGCGTATCTGCGCCAATCGAAGTCGTCTTAAGAATTTCGTGAGGCGATAGCACGGGGTTCCGTCCCCCAGCGGGACGCGTGGGGCAGCTATGCAATTCTGGCTTGAAGTGTTCTGCATCATTGCGGCCATCGCTCTGGTGGTCCAGGTGATCATATTGACGTTGCTGTTCTTCCAGCTGAAACGCACGTCGGAGAACACCAACCGGCTGGTTACTGATTTGCAGTCGCGCGTGGGACCGATCCTGACGCGCGTGCAGATTCTTTTGGACGATACACAGCCGAAAATCTCCAACATGGTGAACGATGCATCGCACATCGTGTACCTGGCGCGCGGCCAGGCGCAGAAGATCGATCGCGTGTTTACGGATGCGTCTGACCGGTTGCGCGGACAGTTGGTTCATGCGGACCGCATCCTGACGGGAACGCTCGAAGCCGTGGAGGATGCGGGATCGAAATTCAGTCACAGTTTCTGGCGGCCGGTGCAAAAAGCGTCGGCGCTGGTGCAGGGAATCAAAGTGGGGCTCGATCTCCTGCGGTCGCGGCGGCGGCGCCGCAACAGCGATGACCCGCGCGAGCAGCAGGAAGAGGAACTTTTTATCTAGCGAAGTTACGGCGCGAAATTCAAACTCTCTTTTCCTCTTTCTTTTTCCTGTCAGAGAACCTGCGACTCAAAGCGCAAAACTTAAGACCGAAACTTCAATGCAATGCGTTAGCAGATCCAGGCGCCGCCGAGGACGATGTCGCCATCGTAGAAAACAGCGGCTTGGCCAGGGGTGATGGCTCGCTGCGGCGCGTCGAAAGTGACGCGCGCGGTGGCGGCGGCCAGCGGCTCGATGATAGCCGGTGCAGGCTCGTGCTTGTGACGGATTTTGGCAAACGCGCGAATAATGCCGGACGGCTGATCGCGGGAAATCCAATTTACGCCTTCGACTTCACAAACTGTTTTGCGGAGAACATCATCTTCACCGACGACGACGCGGTTTTTCTCCGGATCAATCGAGAGAACGTAGAGCGGCTTGCCGGCGGCGAAGCCGAGGCCCTTGCGTTGGCCGATTGTAAAATTGTGCACGCCGTCGTGACGGCCGACCACGTCGCCGTTTTCGTTGACGATTTCGCCTTCGCTATTCTGCAAAGAGATTCCGCGCTCGCGTGAATAAGCCTGAATAAATTGCACGTAGTTGCCGGTGGGCACGAAGCACAGCTCCATGCTTTCCGGCTTTTCCGCGACGGGCAAGTTCGCGCGGCGGGCCAGGGCGCGGACTTCTTCCTTGGTAAGTTCGCCGAGAGGGAAGTCGCTGCGCGAGAGCTGCTCCTGTGAAAGTCCCCACAGAAAATAAGATTGATCCTTGGTTTCGTCGCGCGCGCGCAGCAATTCCCAGCGACTGGTTACATCGTTCCTGCGAATTCGCGCGTAGTGGCCGGTGGCGAGACGCTCCGCGCCAATCTGGCGCGCCATGCGCAGGAGCGGCTCAAACTTCACGTCGGTGTTGCAATTGGTGCAGGCGACGGGCGTGCGGCCGGCGAGATATTGATCGACGAAGGGACGCACCACGCGCTCTTCAAATTGTTCCTCGAAGTTCACCACGTAATGCGGAAAATTCAGATGTTGGGCAACAGCCTTGGCGTCGTAGACGTCGTCGAGCGAGCAGCAACGATGCTGCGCGGGGCCGTCACCCTGGAGTTCGGGGAGACGGCGCTGGTTCCACAGTTGCATGGTGAGGCCGACGACGGCGCGTCCTTGCTGCTGCAAAAGAGCAGCAACCGCGGAAGAGTCGACACCGCCCGACATGGCGACAGCGACGAGGCCGCGCTGGGTTTCCGCGCGCTCGGGCAGAGTGTCGAATTGGGTCGTTGTTGTCATATACAAGATCAGGGCACGATTTATCGTGCCCCTACATGATCTTACCTGGCTTCCGCCATCTTTCCATAGGTTGGCGATAACTCGCGGAGCTGGGCGACGGCGGCGGGGACAACGTTCAACGCGAAATCAATGTCGGCGGAAGTGGTGTGGCGGCCTAGGCTGAAGCGCAGGCTGGCGCGGGCTTCCTCCGGGGGCAAGCCGATGGCGGTAAGCACATGCGACGGCTCGACGGCGCCGGAGGAGCAAGCGGCGCCAGTGGAACACGCGAGACCCTTCAAGTCGAGAGCAATGAGGAGCGCTTCGCCTTCAACGCCGGGAAAAACAAGATTGGTCGTGTTGGGAGTGCGCGGCGCAGCGCCAGCGTTTACCCGTGAATGGGGAACGCGCTGGAGCAAACCTTGCTGCAATTTGTCGCGAAGCGCGGAGATACGCTGCGCATCTTCGCCGAACGATTTGCGCGCAATTTCCGCGGCCTTGCCGAGTCCAACAATGCCGGCGACGTTTTCCGTGCCGGGGCGGAAGCCGCGCTGGTGATGGCCGCCATAGAGAAGCTGGCGCAAACGCGTTCCACCGCGGACATAAAGCGCGCCGATTCCCTTGGGCGCATACAGTTTGTGGCCGGAAATGGAAAGCAGATCCACCTGGAGCGTGTTGACGTCAATGGGAATTTTTCCGGCGGATTGCACGGCGTCGGCGTGGAAGTAGACGTCGGCTTCCTTGGCGATGCGGCCGATCTCCTCGAGCGGCTGAACGGCGCCAAGCTCGTTGTTGGCGTGCATGATGGTGATGAGAACGGTTTCCGGACGGATGGCGCGGCGCAACTCTTCGAGGTCAATTAGCCCTTCGCGATTCGTCGGCAGATAAGTGACGCGCGCGCCTTGCTTTTCGAGCGCCTGGCAGGCGTTGAGGACAGCTTCGTGTTCGATGGCGGTAGTGACGAGGTGAGGAGAATTGGCATCGCCTGAAGAGGAGACAGGCAAGAATGCCTGTCCCACAACCCCAAAGATGGCGTGATTGTCGGATTCGGTGCCACCGCTGGTGAAGATGATTTCCTGGGGGCGCGCGCCGATGAGCGCGGCAACTTGTTCGCGCGCGGTTTCGACAGCAGCGCGAGCACGCTGGCCGGGAGTGTGGATCGAGGCGGCGTTGGCGAATTCGGCGGAGAAAAAGGGCAGCATGGCATCGAGCACGGCGGGCTCGACAGGCGTGGTGGCGTTGAAATCGAGGTAGACGCGGTTCATAAAGCTATCCATAGGATACTACGAGGGGAGAATCGCTGGCCGTGATCCGTGAAGAGCGGGGTTGAGGAGGCTGACAATCCCGACAAGGCCGGGATCTTCGATCGACAATGGAAAGTCGAATGCCAAGTAGGAGAGTCGCTAGGGCCCCCACCCCCACGTTTTGTGTAAATGTTGCATCTAATGAAGTTAGCATTCCTGTAAGCCTTTTGTTTGCAACGCTTTGCGGGAGATTTCGTAAGTGTTGCATCTAAATGGGTTACAAGTGCGATGTGTCTATAAGAAAGCAGCTGGTTTCCCTGTGTGGATTCTGAAGAAGTTCGAGGGACCGCGGGCTGGGCGAACATTGTGGGCAGCACTCTACTTTCCCAAAGGGTCGGAATGTGCGGTTCCGGTAAAATCGGGATCTTTCGATCGCAAAGGCTGTGGCGGACAGACAGAAGGATCGCGCCGAATTGACGAAACGACTATACCATATTGTTACCGTAAGTCAAGGATTACTTTAAGTCGGTAGCGTCAAGGGTTTTGTGTAAATTCGAAGAAGGGTTTTCTTTCCCAGGAGCGGTTTAAATTCGTGATCACTCCATAGATGATGCGCTCGCAGCTTTCCGGGTTAGTGAAGCTGGATATCGGGCGGGTCCGGCGGCGCACTTCGCGGAAAGCCCGTTCGATGACGTTGGT
>Ga0209239_1000108_pt1 | contig 48589 bp, 28 predicted proteins | sample GraSoi013_2_20cm_FD_185824 | JGI IMG/M metagenome (GOLD analysis project Ga0209239, IMG submission 185824) | Grasslands soil microbial communities from the Angelo Coastal Reserve, California, USA - Sample 10_02_2013_2_20cm (SPAdes) (version 2) | ecosystem: Environmental > Terrestrial > Soil >...
CACTTTCAATCGGTCCCGTTCTCGTTGGCTCAAGGCGATGCGCTCCGTTTCCATGGGGCCCTCGGCCAACCATGAAAGCGGACATTTCTACTTTGCACAAACCGGACATTCTCATTTTGCGGCGACAGCCTTCAACGGGAATATCGACAATGGAGCGCGCTTCGGCTACCATTTGCCGCGAGAGGTACGCACGGTTGCGCCTTCTGGAGGAGACGTGAGCCAATCTTCTCTGGTTAGTCCTCCTGACCATTCCGTTGGGGAAGACGCGCGGCGAAGTACGCGCATTGAACGATCCGTCCCGCTGATCGTCTTCGGTCAAAACCGCCTGGGCGAGCCGTTTGTGGAAAGAACCGTCTCGACCAGCCTGAATCTGCATGGCTGCCGGTATCCTTCGCGGCACGACTATGGCGTCGGATCGTGGGTCACGTTACAAGTTGTGGGATTGAATGTCGAGCCCAAGCCGCCGGCGGTGCGCGCAAGGGTGCGCTCTGTCCACACTTCGCAGAGTTTGCGCGAGCTGCAGCAGGTCGGCGTGGAATTGGAGAACCCGGGGAATGTTTGGGGCATTGCCACGACGCCACAGGATTGGATGAACCCTAGAACAACGAATACGCCAGTCGCGCAATTTGCAACTGCAGTCGCTCCTGCGCTGGATCCGCCGCCAGCGACCGTGAATCTCGACGAGCCACCGGAGAACGCGGAGCACAGAATGCCCGAGGTCGCTACCTTCCCTTCTCCGTCGTCGGTCGCCTCGAAGCCACAAGCACCTAAACCGGCCGAGGCCCCCAAACCGCAGCGCGTGGTTATCACTCCGGACGCAATTATTGCCGCGATGCAGGGAAAACTGCAGCAAGCCGCGGAGAAAGCAGTGCAGGAAGCGGTAACCAAGCACGTTGACGATGCCGTGCGCGAAGCCCTTAGCTCAATTGATGACGTGCGCAATTCAAGCGTGCGAGAAATAGAGGAACTGTTCCCCACCCGCGCGGAGGCGTTGCGGCTCTCCTCGAAGGCGGAATCTTCCGCAGCGATCGCTTCGCAATGGAAAGAAGAAATGGAAAAGTACCGGGGCCAGGCCGAGGAGATGGCGCAGCGGCTCGAGAAACAGGCGGCGGAGTTGCGCCGCGAACTGGCGAAGTCGCAGGAATTCGTGGAAAGAATGACGCGCGAAATGGAGCCCCAGATCAATGCTCGCCTGAGCGAAGCTGTAGCCCGGGCGACTTCGGAATTCGAGGGAGCAACGGCCCGTACCGCGCACCGCCGCTACGAACTCATGCTGGAGAATACTCAGGCGCTGACGCAGGAAGCGCTCATGAAGATCGATGCGCGCTCCGCGGAAGTGCAAGCGCTGGTGCAAAGCGCTGTGAATTCTGCGCTCGCGGCATTTCAGCGGCAGACGGACCTGCACGTAAACGCCGTTCTCTCCGAAACGCAGGAACGAGCGGTTTCCGCCCTTTCGTCACTCGACGCGGAAAGCCGCGCCGCCGTTGAGGCGCGCCGTGTGGCTATGGAGACCGAAGTAGCACGCGCCGCCGAGCGTTCCACCGACCAATTCCGCAAAGGAATGAAGGCCTTCCTCTATTCCTGCTTAGTAGCGGCCGTCAGCGCCGTGGATGAGCACTCGAAATCCACTTTGGACGGATTGGTCAAGGACAACGGTAAGACCGCGTTCGAGGCAGACAAAGAATCAAGCACTCAGGAGGATGCGGGGATTATTCCTAATACGGACATCGACCCCATCACTCACTAAGACAAAGCGGCGCTACTCAGCGAGTGTGACGCTCGGGCAGAGTGATTCGCCCCACAAAAGAAAAAGCCAACCGTTCTCTCAGGGCGGTTAGCTTTTCCTTTGTACTCTTGCCACAGAACTGATGTCATTCCTGAAGGAGGCAGGCTGACGGTTCTGTGTGTGCTCTGGCTGTGTCAGAAAGTCGTTAAACTTAACGGGCTGGCGCGGACCTCGGTCGCCGGAACGGCCTGCGCGCCACATCTTCCATCGCATCAATGTGCTGGCGCGTGGCCACCATGATCGGGTGCTGGCTGTCAGCAACCCGGTCCACAGCCAATGCCCAGCCACGATGCAGCATATACAAACTGCCAGCCGCAAACGCGATGGCCGCGAATCCTACGGCAAACAGTGCAAACACTGCCAGGAGTTCCCACACGAAATACGTCTGCAGCGAGACCAGCACTGCCAGGAACATCCACATCCACTTCCGGCTCTTGTCTTTGGTCTTCATCTTTTTCTTTATCCCCCGGGCACTACCCCCATTGCACTTCCGCTGCTGGTCTATTTCCCGCATCCTCAGTTGCTTTACCACTTACTTGGATGCAGCAACTCGCGAGAAGGGTCCAACCTCACCCCTTATACCTGTCCTATTTGACACCTTCCAGTCCCAAAATGCGATGGTACACAAGGTACATTTTTGGGCCTAAACGAGTCTCCTAGTACCGCTCCTTTTGTGCACAAAACTCTATAAATTGCACAAAACAAAAACTTTAAATGCATATCGATTTTCGCCATGATTTTCGCCTCTTTTTCCCTGTACTGCCTGTGGAAAACCTGTACCTTCGTACAGGGATTTTGGGGGCTCTTGTCTTTGGTGATTCCTGGGCCGTCTTCGTTACAAGCTCTGCCAGGTTTTGAGTAGTAAGCGCAGAGAATCCGTCTGAGGTGGAATAGTCTCAGGCTTGCCGAGGAGGTGTATCTGAGGAAGCTGCAGCTGGCGCTCTAATTCCCTTTCAGAGCGTAGCCCATGTCAAAAGGCAGCTTGCCGTCAACTCGAAGGACTTTCACCGAACTGTTGATGGAGTAAACGTCCAGAATCCCGACAGCGCCGGGAGTGGCTTCCACGGTACGCAGCAAGTCTTCGTCGCTGCCCACAATCTTCACGATCAAGTGGGACTCTTTCAACTTCGCGATGGCCGCTTTCAGGTCGCCGCTGGCGTCACCGAAGAGTTTTTGCACTGCTACGCGCATCTCGGGAGCCTCGGGATTTTTGAGGACAAGAATGAAGTTCTTCCCATCCGGCCAGGTCTTCTGCGTGCCCTTGCACATTTTCACGAGATCGGCCAACGGGACATCTGAAAGTTTGCTCCCCGCGGAAATGACGACCGCCATGTTTTTGATGGCGGCGAAGCTCGCGTATCCGGCCATCGCAGCAGTACTCAATAGGGCAGCGATTCGCAGCCAGTTCCCACGGACATTTTGTTTCATAACTTCCATTCTCACTTTTCACTTTCAAGCGTGTTCTTTGCAGTATCTTCACTCGTTGCGGCGTGGGGCAAGCATGCGTTTTTCTCCGTGTGCCCAACTGTGCGCCTCCCTTCCATTGTCCCCAACCAGCTATCCCTGTCTTTATAATCTCGCACACCTGACCTCCAGACCAGTATCCCCGGGCCCTCGCATCACGCTACGTTTCCAATCTAAGCTCATTTTTTGACTTGCGGAAACGGAGAGTGTTTCGCCATGAACCGATTCGCTGCGCGCCTCTGGTTGTTGATTTTCCCGTCGCTCTTTACATCCACCGTCTGGGGGCAAGCGCCCTCTCCGCACGTCGAGAATGCCGCCGCCCGCACCGAAGCCGGCACTCCAGGTGCAGGTGCAGCACGTGCCGGTCAACACCTCTTCGGCGCCATCCCGCTCGCTACGCGTTCCGAGCAAGCCCGCCGCTTGCTTGAGCAAGCCGTCGACAATTATGAAAACGCCATCTACCGCGGCTCCGCGATTCTAGCGCGGCGCGCCGCCGAAGCGGATCCGCAGTCCGCCTTCGCCCACGCCATGCTCTCCTTCGCTGCCCGCCGGATCATGCCGGATGCCGCTGCCCTCGCGAAGGCCAAGTCTCTTCTTCCACTCGCTACTCCAGATGAGCAACTCCTTGTCCGCTGGATGACCAGCATCCAGGACCACGACCTGCTTCCCGCCATCTCCAGTATGAATGACCTCTTGAAGCGCTACCCGCGTGACAAGCACATTCTCTACATGACCGCCGAATGGCTGTACCTCCAACAGGATGACGACCGCGCCCGTTCCATGATGGAAGCGGCTCTGCAGATCGATCCCAAGTTTCCCGCCGTCCTGAATCGCCTTGGCTACGTTTACATTGGCACCGGCACGCCTGATCCCGCGAATGCCATCGCTTCTTTGAAGCGCTATGCGGAAGTCGAGCCCGGCTCTCCGAATCCCCAGGATTCTCTCGGTGAAGTCTCCCGCATGGCCGGTGACGATCCCGCCTCTCTGGAGCACTACACAGCCGCGCTCAAGATTGATCCCAAGTATTTGCCTTCCCAGGAAGGCCTCGGCGGCACGCGCACTCTCATGGGCGATTTCAGCAACGCGCGAAAAGAATATGACCGCGCTATCCAGCTCACGGACAATCCTTTCGACGAGCTCGATGCCAAGTATTCGCAAGCTCTCATCTTTTTCTGGGAAGGCCGTCCCGCCGACGGCCGCAAGGCTCTTTCCTCTCTCGCCGGAGAGGCCGCCGCGAAGAAAGAACCTAACGCTCAATTTGAGATCGCCCTCGGCAGCGCGATGTTCGCGGCCGATTTTCGCGACGAACTCACTCGCCTCAATGCTCTCTCCGCTTTTCTGGAAAAGCCTCTCGCAGGGATGAGCGAAGCAGACCGGGACATCAATCGTGCCACCGTTCTCCGCGAACGCGCGCGTGTCGCTGCCCTCAACGGTCGGGCCAATGACGCATCCGAAGCTGTCGCCAAACTCAAAGATCTCGTCACTTCCTCGCGCGACCTCGTCGTCACAAACGCTTATGAATCCGCTCGTGGTTACCTGCTCTTCCAACAGGGCGATCTTTTCGGCGCCGCTGATGAGCTTGCCGCCGATCCTCATTCGCCGCTTGCTCTACAGCAACTTGCCTTCGTTCAGGAAAAACTCGGGAATCTTGTTGCGGCAAAATCAACGCGCTTGCGCCTGAAGTACCAGCGCGCCCCGACCGTCGAATGGTTTCTGGTTATGCACCAAAACCCTGGCGCGACCCATTAGGCTTGCTCTAAACAAAAGCGCGTTACCCCGGGTGATTCCTCCCTCTAAGCAACGCGTTTTGTTATTCTCGTAAAACTCTTCTACGCTTTTTTAAGTTTTCGCGCGATCCATACCAGAATCACCGCGCCAACAAACGCAACGATAATCTGCGCGATCGTTCCTCCTGCGTGGAATCCTAGTACGCCGAACACCCAACCGCCTACAACCCCGCCAAGAATCCCCAGGACAATGTCCACCACTACGCCATATCCTCCGCCCTTCATCACTTGCCCGGCGAGCCAGCCGGCAATCAGTCCGACCACGATCCAGTAGATTAATCCTCCCACGATGCCTCCTTCTTTCTCTATTCGCTCGAATGCTCCGTCCGCCGTGTGTATCTTCTAGAACTCGCCTTGCCGAATGTCAATCGCGCAGCTTACACTGACTGGAAAGAAAATCACAAAGCCGTAACGGAGCGTTAATGCTTTCCCGCATTCGTTTGCTCTGTCTGTCTCTGTTCGTGCTCGCTCTGACCAGCGCAGCCTGCTCGAAATCTCCTTCGCAGGGAGATCCAGCCGCCCCCGGCAAATCAGGCACGCGGCCCATCATCGTATTCATGACCGACTTCGGCACCGCCAACGACGCCGTGGCCATCTGCAAGGCCGTCATGCTCAGCATCGCGCCGGACGCGCGCATCATGGACATCACTCATCGTGTGACGCCCTACTCCATAGAAGAAGGCGCGCGTTTCCTGGAAGGCGTGTCCCCTTACTATCCCGCGGGAACCGTCTTTGTGACCGTTGTCGACCCAGGAGTCGGCACCTCGCGCAAAGCCGTCATCGTCAAAACCAAGAAGGATCAATATTTCGTTCTGCCGGACAACGGCCTGATCACGCCGGTGATCGACCGCGACGGCCTGGCTTCCGCCCGCGAGATTACAAATCCGAACTGGATTATTCAGGCTCCGATTTCTTCCACCTTTCACGGCCGCGACATTTTTTCTCCCGCGGGCGCGCATCTCGCCGCTGGATGGGAATTCAACCTCGTCGGTCCGGAAGTTCCGCAACTCGTCCGCCTCGCACCAAAAACGTCCGCCACCACCGACAAAGGCATCGCCGGCGACATTATCGCGCTCGATGATCCCTTCGGTTCCCTGATCACCGATATCCCCGGCGACGAATTCAAGAAGCTGGCCTACAACTTCGGCGATGCGGTAAAGGTCGAAATAAACAAAAAACTGGTGGCCTTGCCCTACGTGAAAACTTTCATGGACGTCCCCGTTGGCTATTCGCTCCTGTTCATTGATTCTCGCAACCGCGTCAGTATTGCCGTCAACCAAGGTGACTACTCCAGGAAGTTCGGCGTCGAGCCTCCCGGAACGATCTTTATTCCGCGCAAAGGCGCATTCCTCAAGGTCAGATAAACTATCCAACTTCGGCCGCGTGTGCCAAGATTCCAGGGAACTTCTCCGGCCCTCTGTCGTATCACTCTTTTGACCATCCAAATAAAGTGTCTCTTTTCACTGAGCAGGCGCTCGCGGGAGGGTAGGACATGGGATCTCTTAAGAACGAGCTCAAGCAAGTTCTTCGACGGCTCGGGCGCGCCCCCATGTTCACGGCCATCACCCTCATCACGCTGGCAGCCGGCGTGGGGGGCAACACCGTCGTCTTCAGCGTTCTAGAAGGCGTGCTCCTTAAGCCCTTGCCCTATCCCAAACCCGACGAGCTTATCGGTGTCTGGCTTACCGCACCTGGGATCAATCTAAAAGAATTCGAGCTGTCCCCCTCCGACTACTTCATCTTCCGCGACCAAAATCGCACCCTCCAGGACCTCGGTCTTTACGCGGGCGACTCCGTGAGCGTGACCGGCGTGGCCGAGCCAGAACAAGTTCGTGCCTTGCGCGTTACGGATGGCACTCTTCCACTCCTCGGCATGCCTCCCCTGCTGGGCCGCAGCTTTACCAAGCAAGATGATTCGCCGGGGGCCCCCGAAACCGTCATGCTTTTTTACGGCTATTGGCGCCGCAAATTTGGCGGCGATGTTTCCGTCGTCGGGCGCAATATCATCGTGGACGGCAAATCCCGCCAAATCATCGGCGTCCTTCCTCAGCGATTTCACTTCCTGGACTGGGAAGAGCCCGGCGTAATCCTTCCGTTCCAGTTTGACCGCAACAAAACCCATCTCGGCAACTTCAGCTACGAGGGTCTCGCCAGGCTCAAACCAGGCGTCACCATCGAACAGGTCAACACCGACGTCGCTCGCATGCTGCCCATCGTCATGAGTTCTTTTCCGACGCCGCCCGGCTTCAGCATCAAGCTCTTCGAAGACGCGCATATCGGCCCCAATGCTCGTCCTCTCAAACGCGACGTCGTCGGTGATGTCGGCAGCGTCCTCTGGGTCTTGATGGGCTCGATCGGCATGGTCCTGCTGATTGCCTGCGCCAACGTCGCCAACTTGCTTCTCGTCCGCGTCGAAGGCCGCCGACAGGAGCTCGCCGTTCGCGGCGCTTTGGGCGCCAGCCGCGCACACATCGCCGCCGATCTCCTGCTCGAGAGCGTCATTCTCGGATTGCTCGGCAGCACCGTCGGCTTGGGCCTCGCTTACGCCGCGTTGCGCGTTCTTGCGGTCATCGCTCCCGCGGGACTTCCTCGCGTTCACGAGATCGGCATTGATGGCCGCGTCCTGCTCTTCACACTTTTGATTTCACTTCTCGCGAGCATCCTGTTTGGCTCCATTCCCATCTTCAAGTACGCCGGAGTGCGACTCAGCACCGGTATCCGCGAAGGCGGCCGCGCCCTCAGCCAGAGCAAGGAGCAACATCGCGCGCGCAGCGTCCTCGTCGTTGTACAAGTCGCTCTCGCGCTCGTCCTTTTAATCTGCTCCGGCCTGATGATTCGCACTTTCCGCGCCCTCACCAACGTCAATCCCGGATTTTCCGGGCCGGCTTCGTTGCAGACTTTCCGCATCTCGATTCCCAGCACCATGGTCAAAGAGAATGAGCAAGTCGTCCGCACGGAAGAGGAAATCTTGCACCGGCTTGCCGCGATTCCGGGCGTCGGATCCGTGGGAATCATCTCCAACGTCCCCATGAGCTTTGGAGGCTGGCACGATCCCATCTTCGTTGAGAACCACACTTACGCCGAAGGCCAGCTTCCTCCGCTTCGCACCTTCCGTTTCATTTCGCAGGAATACCTGGACACCGTCGGCACGCCGCTGGTCGCCGGCCGAAAAATTACGTGGAATGACACCTACAAGAAAATGCCTGTCGCCATGGTTTCTGAAAACGTGGCTCGCGAACTTTGGAATGATCCCACCGCCGCGCTCGGCAAGCGCATCCGCGTCAGCTCCAAAGACGACTGGCGGGAAATCATCGGCGTCGTCGGCGATGTTTACGATGAAGGCGTCAGCAAACCACCCACCACTATTGTCTATTGGCCTCTCCTGATGGATCACTTTGAAAGCGATGACACCATGTCCATGCGCGAAGTGGCCTTCGTACTTCGCAGCTCTCGCACCGGCTCGCAAAGTTTCCTGAACGAAGTTCGCCAAGGGGTCTGGTCCCTGAATCCGAATCTTCCTCTCGCCGACGTTCACGCACTGGACTTTTTCTACAAGCGCTCCATGGCGCGAACCTCCTTCACGCTCATCATGCTTGGCGTTGCCGGCAGCATGGCTTTGTTGCTCGGCGTCGTCGGCATCTACGGCGTTATCGCGTACTCCGTCTCGCAACGCACCCGCGAAATCGGCATTCGCATGGCTCTCGGCGCGCAGCACCAAACGCTCACCGGCATGTTCGTTCGCCACGGCCTCTCGCTGACCGGCATCGGCGTAGCTTGCGGGCTCGTAGTCGCCATCATCGCTATGCGTTTGATGTCGTCCCTGCTCTTCAAGGTGAGCCCCGTGGATCCAATCGCCTACGGCGCCGCTTCGCTCGGCCTCGTCGCCACCGCGTTCCTCGCCAGCTATTTGCCCTCGCGCCGCGCCTCCACCGTCGATCCCGTCGAGGCCCTCCGCGCCGAGTAGCCTCGTCCTGTGGACGATACTAGAAGCCATCTCATAAATGGCTCTTTAGGAGGGCACGGCTTCAGCCGTGCCGAAAACGCTTCAGAAAAAGTGGGCTTTAGCCCCTGAAGCATTCCGGTCTTTCCCGGGGCTCTGATTTATGAGATGGATTCTAGTCTTCACGGTATTTCTTCAGTATTACCAAACAGATGTTGTACTAATCTCAGGTAGTACTTTTTTGAGGTATTCACCGGATTGACAAAACTCAAAGCAAAAATTTATTCTGCGCCGCGAATTAGCGCGGGCTCCATCGGTTCCTCAGCTCCCCCTGGTTCTTCCCCGCTGATGTGTCCACGGGTTCGTTAGTTAGTACGTTCAGGTTCGAGTTCACGTTCGCCCAGCCTGGGAGACGCGACCGTGCGCCGTCCTCGCAGGTGGCCAACCACGTTGGCCGTCCTATTCTCGTTCTGCTTGTTGGCTTTCGCCGCAAGGACACAAAACGAGCCTTCGCAGATCGGCCGCGAAGTAGCCGTTCCCCGCCACTTGCAGGACGGCGACGAATTCCACCTCTCCATCCCTCAACTCCTTGCCTTTGGCGAAAAATTGTTTACCGCGCGCTGGACGGTTCAAGAAGGCGCTGGCCGTCCGCTTTCCAAGGGCACCGCAAACGGCGCCAGGCTCTCCGATCCTTCCACTCCGCTCGTTTTCCCTCTTAATTTCAATCGCCTCTCCGGCCCGGACGCTAACTCTTGCTCCGGCTGCCACAACCTCCCATCCACAGGAGGAGGCGGCGACCGCGTAACGAATGTCTTCGTGCTTGGTCAGCGTTTCGACTTCATCTCCTTCAATCACAGCGACACCATGGCCACCGCGGGCGCCCTCGACGAGCGCGCCAGCTTCTTCACCCAGCAGACTTTCGCCAACGAGCGCAAAACTATCGGCATGAACGGCTCCGGCTTCATCGAAATGCTCGCCCGCCAGATGACCTCGGACCTTCAAGCCACTCGCGACTCCATCCCTCCTGGAGCTTCCAAGGCTCTCACCACGAAGGGCGTGTCTTTCGGTGTCTTGGCCCGCGCCTTGGATGGATCGTGGGACACCTCCCGCGTGCAAGGGTTGCCTGCTCCGTGTTTGATCTCGCCGGACGCCAGTCACCCTCCCAGCTTGGTCATCATGCCGTTTCATCAAGCTGGCGCTGCCATTTCTCTCCGTCAATTCACTATCAACGCTTTCAATCAGCATCATGGCATCCAGGCGGAAGAACGCTTCGGTCCGGGCGTCGACGAAGACGGCGACGGTTTCGTAAACGAACTGACCACCGCCGACGTTACTGCCGTCACGCTCTATCAGGTGACACTCCCCATTCCTGGCCGCGTCATTTCCAACGATCCGCAAATGGAGAAAGCCGCGCGCATCGGTGAGAAGCGCTTTTCCGATGTCGGCTGCGCCAACTGCCACACTCCCAAGCTGCCCCTGACAAACAATGGCTGGATCTATTCCGAACCGAATCCCTTCAACCCTTCCGGCAATTTGCGCGTTGGTGACGCACCCACACTCGCTGTTGACCTTACCAGCGACGAACTTCCCGGCCCCCGCCTGAAGCCTGACGCGCATGGAGTCGTATGGGTTCCTGCGTTCACGGACCTCAAACTCCACGACATCACCACCGGCCCATCTGACCCCAACGCCGAACCGCTCGACCAAAATCAGCCCGCTGGTTCAGCTGCCTTCTTCCAAGGCAACACCAAGTTCCTCACTCGCAAGCTGTGGGGCACAGCAAATTCCGGCCCTTTCATGCACCACGGCAAATTCACCATCATGCGCGAAGCTGTCCTCGCCCATTCCGGCGAAGCTCTCGCTTCACGCCAAGCCTTCGAAGCCCTCAGCCCTTTCGACCGCGATTGCCTCATCGAATTTCTCAAAACACTTCAGGTTCTGCCATCTGGAACGGTGAGTTCCTTCATCGACGATCGCGGCAGGCCAAAACGTTCGGACTAGCGTTCCGCCAAGGTTCGAATTCTTGGCGTGGAATCAAAGGAGAGTACGTGATGTTGAAAAATTACATTTTGTGCGTCGCCAGATTCGTGCACTCAAATCGAAAGCGCTCAGTCTCTAGAGTCGCAACAGCAATACTTACCTCCATCCTTTTCGCGTTTGCCTCACTTGGCACAGTGTCAACGGGAGCCATCAACAAAGAAAAGAAAACGCTATCGACCTCAAAACCGTCACACAAAACACGGGCTTCTAGCCTTGGGACTGGACCACGCATGCAACCTATGCTTGCGGCCCCGCTATTCCTGCAAGACGAGCAGTTCAGTAGCACACTCTCACTTGTGAATGCGTCAAACCTAACCACATACGCGACTGTCACCCTGCGGTCCTTGAGTGGCCAAACGATCCTCCAAAAGAAAGCTCCCCTCCCGGGAAGCTCTCCCATTCAAATTAGTGTCCAGCAGCTTTTGCAGGAGGCCGACTCACCGGAAACTCGCGGGAGCATCCTTGTCGAACAGAGTCCAGATCTCAATGGTTTGGCGGTGCTCGCACAACTTTCGATTACTTACAACGGCTCACATGCATCATACATAGACGAGGAACTTGCCATGCCCGACCCCAGCATGGGTTCATCAGTCTTGCGCGGGGTTGCTCGCGCAGGGAGAGAATCGACCCTTATTGCGGTATCAAGCCTCTCTCAGACCCCGCAGGAGGTTCGAGTCGACTGCCTCAGTCACCACGCCAACCCAATCTCAAATACACTCGAACTTGCCCCGAATTCCACCGTAATGACGGAAGCTTGCAGCCAAGACCACTCCAACCCACAATCGCTGATCGCACCTGGCAGACCCGCGAATTCCGGCGACCCGGAAAGTCTTGGCGTCCAGCTCGTCTCGAACGCCGGGCCGGGTCAGTTCGCCGCTTTCGGAATCACCCAACGCCGTGGCGCGTCTGAATCCATCTTCGGCGCAGTACCCTTCACTGATCCGAAGCTAACCGCTTCGCCAAGCACGGTCTTTGCCGGTCTTCCAGTGGGAGCAGCAGACCTGTTGGGTCAGGGCTCCTATAAGCCGTACGTGGCCCTCGCAAATTTCTCTCTGCGCCCCACCCATGTGACTGTAAGGTTTAGCAGGACGTCCGGCCTTTCAGGTTCTACGATCGCTTCGGATACTCCAGTCGGCGATATCAATTTGCCGCCACAGCGCACCCAGATTCTTCCTCTTGCCGATCTTCAAGGGGACTCCGGAATGCGCAATTCCTTCGTCGTAACTTCTGACGCTGCCCCGGGAGACATAGGAGTTAGCATGGCGTCGAAAGCTCCTGGCAGTGAAGGTGAAGTCGAATTACTGGGGAAAGACGCTCAGCAGCCCGAGAATGGGGGCGCCCACCCATGGTCCGTCGCGCACGGAAACGATTCCACCGTTCTAATTTTTAATCACACGCAACAGGAACAACGTGTGGTCGCCACGATTCTTAACGGCAAGGCTCTTTGGCAAAAGCTAATCAAGCTGTCGCCACTTGAGACCATTGCACTGAGCATGAATGAGCTCATCAAGAACCAAGTCCGGGATGATCGTCAGAGAGTCCTGCCTGCCGACCTTGTCGAAGGCGAGATTATCTGGACCATGAGTGATCCGCAGACAGTCACTGGGCGTCTATTGGTATCAAATCGCATCGCCGCTATGGCCAGGAATTTCAGTTGTAGTCCTTTTCCCACGCTGTGCGGCGCCAGCATGAACAATTCGAGCGGAACGGTGAACGTTGGCGACAGCATCGGTTTTAGCGTGAATTACAGCACCTGCTTGGGATACAACGTAGGTGACTGCTCCGGACCCTCTACGAGCGGCGGCTCTGCCAACTTCTCCTGGTCTGGAAGCGGCTCAGCTTTTACTCTCCAAACAAGTTGCTCCGGCGAGCCTTCCTGCAGTGTGACAGGGAGCAATCCTGGAACAGGTACGCTAACTGCTCAAGTCTCCTATTATAACTGTATTTACTACCCGCAAGCGCAGGTCACGGTCGCGCCGACCGTGTCATTTACGGGCGGCAACAATTACATTTTTGAAGGAAGCGATCCGACAGTAACGGGCTTTAATCAAGAACAAGTTCAAGGAAATCCGTCGCAAGGAACTTTCTCATGGAGCGCGACAACAACGAGTGTCAACCACCCAAATATTTTCTTCAACGGCTCATCCTCCCCGTATTCCACCTCGTCCGACGTCGTGACAGTAACAGGAGACGCACCCAGCAGCTCTCTCCTCGACACAACGTTGACTGTAGGCTATTCCGCGAATAACCAATCGGCCCAAACACCAGCCACACGAACGATCACCATTCGACTATTCAAGTTCCTTCAGCAGGCGGGAAACATTCAGGTAATTCCCATCAATAACAGCAATCCACCACAGTACGGCTACACTTCGTACGTGTACTATAACGTGTATACCAACCCGGGAGGGCAGCTCCTTCAGCCGGGATACAGGAACATTTCCGTCTATGAAACCGTCTCGCAGCCAAACTCAAATTTCCCGGTAACTGAAGTGACCGGGACAGGCGGAACCGACGACAACAGCGAGGTTGTCGACACATTGAGCATCTACGGAAGTAGTCCGCTGCCGTCCAATTTCAGCGCGACCGCAGACCAGTGGCTCGGCGTTGGAGGCTTCATTGTGCGTCACAACACACTCTCATGGAGCCAATCGGGACCAAGCATTACAAACCTGGGCCCCACGAGCTAGCATTATGAAGACCTTAGCCCTACTATCTGTCCTGATGCTCCTTCATCCCGGAACGTCAATTCCTAGGCTGCGCGCACAAGAGTCAACCACGCCAGCTAAGAAGGATCCCCTCAACCAACTGGTGGAGCTAGCTGAGTTGAAGGACGAAACCATCTTCGATGAAATAGCACGATTGAACCAAGCCTTTGACATTTCGATTTCGATAGAAGGAATCCTCCCTGCGAAGGGTACCCTCGCCAATCCTAAGTTCACCGCTAGGATTGAAAAGCAGACCATCTCGGGCCTGCTTACCTGGCTTTGCGCTTTAGACACTCGATACACTTGGGCTCGCGACGGAAATATGGCCAACCTCTTTCCGCGAGCCTTTCTTAATGACAAGAATTATTTCTTTAACCGCGTACTACCCGAAGTTCATTTCCAAGAGATTCGGGAGTCAGGAGTCGCAGCGATGGAGGTCGTCCACCAACTCGGGGATCCGAACGAGAACCTCTACTTCATGGGAATTGGCGGAACACAAGGCTTTGCAAAACCGTGGAGTGCAACATTCCACGACATCACTGTCCGGCAGGCCTTGAATCATATTGCCCAGCAGCTCGGACCGACTTATGGGTGGCAGATTGGCGGGACCATGCATCAACGAATGATAATGTTTCACTTCAAGTTGGGGGCCCGCCCCAACTCAAAGGTCGTCCCTGAGAACTGACCCAAATTTAGGCCGGGTAGGTCACCCTTAATGCGTTAGGACGATTCCAGGGTGGCCTACGTTTCGCGTTGGTTCTTGAGAAAGGGGGCATGCTCTTCGTTGTGGGATTCAGCTGTCGCCTGCGTCGCGGGAAAAGACTCCCTGCTATCCCCCAGTATCCAAACCACTTAAAGTAATCCTTGACATACGTTACGATATGGTATAATGGGATCGTTAAGTCGGCACAGTCCCTCCGCCTGCCTGACCTACCTCTGGTGATCGTGGATCCCGATCCTGTCGGGATCACAGATTCCAACCCTGTCGGAAAGGAGGGCGCCTTGCGAACCGTGCCAGGCCTCCGCCCGCTCCGTCCTACCCCCACAAACTCTTCGCATTTCTCGCCGCCACTTTCTCGCCGACAGCTCACTCCCCTAACCTCTTTAGCTGCAACACTTATGAGCCTGCCCCGTAAGTGTTGCAAACACAAGACTTACGGAAAAGCCAAATCCTTTAGATGCAACACTTACAAAAACCCAGGGGTGAGGGAGTGCCCTCGCAAGTCTTGGAAGACTTGCGCGAGTTGGCCGCGAGGAGTCGCTTTCTTACTCAAGTTCTTTCCTTTCACACTCTTGCGCACTCTTTTGCACTCACCAAAAACTCAACTCTTTTGTTTTCAAGCGATTCCGCACTCTTTGCGCAAAACAACCGGGGGTGGGGTATCCCTGTGACTCACCAGCCACCACAATTTGCTTTTTCTCCGAGCCCGCCTAACAATAAACCTGTACCTCAGGCCTTTAGGCCCGAGGCTTTTCTCTTTTCGAGGTTCCGCCATGCCTGAAGCCGTCATCGTCTCAGCCATTCGCACTCCCGTCGGCCGCGCCTACAAAGGTTCGCTCCGCGCCACGCGCCCCGACGATCTCGCCGCTCTCGCCATCAAGGAAGCGCTCGCCCGCGTTCCCGGCCTCGACGCCAAGGAAATTGACGACGTGATTCTCGGCTGCGCCATGCCCGAAGGCGAACAAGGCATGAACGTCGCGCGCATCGCCGCTCTCCGCGCCGGTCTCCCCGTCGAAACTTCCGCGATGACCATCAACCGCTTTTGCTCTTCCGGCCTGCAAGCCATCGCCCTCGCCGCGGAACGCATCCGCTCCGGCTCCGCCCAGGTCATCCTCGCCGGCGGCACCGAGTCCATGTCCATGGTGCCCATGGGCGGCAACAAAATTTCTCCGAATCCCTGGCTCGTCGACAATTATCCCGACGCCTACATCAACATGGGCCTGGGCACGGAAAACATCGCGCGCAAATTTGGAATCACCCGCGAGCAAGCCGACCAGTTCTCCGCCGATTCTCACAAGAAGGCTCTCGCCGCCATCGCTGCCGGAAATTTCAAGGACGAAACGATTCCCGTCGAAGTAAAAATCACTTCCCTTCCGAACGGCAACGGCGCCTCCTCCAAACCGAAGTCGGGAACGGTGAAACCCACAACGCAAACATTTTCTTTTTCTACAGAAGAACTTCCCCGCGCCGATACGAATCTCGACGTTCTCGCCAAACTCAGGCCCGCGTTTCACGCGAAAGGCAGGGTCACCGCCGGAAACAGTTCTCCGATGAGCGACGGCGCCGCAGCAAGCGTCATCATGAGTGACGCGCGCGCCAAATCGCTGGGCCTCAAGGCGCTGGCGCGCTTCGTCGCCTACGCCACCGCCGGTGTACTTCCCGAGGAATTCGGTATCGGACCAGTGCAAGCCATTCCGAAAGCATTAAATCTCGCGGGACTTTCGCTGAACGACATCGCTGTCATCGAACTTAACGAAGCCTTCGCCGCGCAATCGCTCGCCGTCATCCAGCAAGCCGGTCTCGACGCCTCTCGCGTAAATCCCAACGGCGGCGCCATCGCCCTCGGCCACCCGCTCGGCTGCACGGGCGCAAAACTGACCGCCACAATTATTCGTGAATTGCAGCGCCGCAACGCACGCTACGGTATGGTCACCATGTGCATCGGAGGCGGCATGGGTGCCGCCGGCATTTTCGAGCGCCTCTCTTGATCGGCGCTCTGACGACGGGCCAACATGCAAATGGGATTTAGTCGGCGGCGTAGCGCCGGAAGAACGAATCGGTCTTCCAGCGCGGACGCTCGGGAGCATTGGCCGTCTCGAGGAGCAGGCGCCGCGTGAATTCCTCGTAACCCGCGGCAGCTTTGAGATCGACAGGCTGGTTCACATCGTCGCTCGGCGCGTGGTAGCGATTGGTAAGCCAATCCTTGAAAACTTTTTGTTCCGGTGTGCCGAGTTCGAAGCCGACGTCCACTTTGACAGCGGGGACGCCCTTCTTGATGAAGCTGTACTGATCGCTGCGGATAAACGCGTTGCGCAACGGCTCAGGATCAGGAATGGGTTTGATACCCATCGACTGCGCAATCGCGGCAGCGCGCGCGCCTAGGTCGGATTCTTCAATGCCCTCAATTTTCAAGATTTTCAGGGGAACGATGGGAAGAAACATGTCCACGTTGACATCCGCAACGATGGATCTTGCCGGCACCGTAGGATGCGCGGCGAAATATTTTGAACCGAGCAGACCTTTTTCTTCGGCGGTAACGAGAAGAAAGAGCATCGAGCGCTGAATGTTCTCCGGATGCGCTTTCAAGTTCGCGGCGATATCCATGACGAGCGCGCTGCCGGAGCCATCATCCATCGCGCCGTTGTAAATGCGATCGCCGTTGATGGGCGCGCCGATGCCGACGTGGTCGATGTGCGCGGAGAGAACGACAAATTCATTCTTGAGAGCAGGATCGGAACCCGGCAGCTTGGCAACGATATTGGCGGATTCGAGAGACTTCGTGAGTATGACGGCATTCGCCTTGAGAGAAACGGCCAACGGAAAGCGCGGAAGAGGCTTGCGGTCTTTGCCCAAGGCGGCGATTTCCGCGAAGGTGTGGCCCGAGCCAGCGAAAAGCTGTTCAGCAGAAGCGGGATTAAATGTCACTCCGAGCTGCTGGCCTGGAGTTTCATTGAACTCGGCGTCGGCAAGATCCATCGAAGGGTGATTGCGATTGACGGAAATGCGCGGCCAGGGAATATCCATGGACGCGGGATTCATGATCGTGACGGTGCCGATCGCGCCGGCAGCGCGCAGCGATTTCCAGCGCTCAGCAGCGGTTTGATAGTGTGATGCAAGGGCCGTAGGAATATCTGAAGGAGATCCGGCAAGATAGACGACGATTTTTCCCTTGAGGTCAAGCCCGGCTAATTCATCGAGATTTTTTTCTGGAATTTGCAAGCCATAGCCAACAAAAACCAAGGGCGCGGAAAGCATTACAGAGGCATGCGTGGCGCGAGTGCCAATGAAGGCATCATCAGAAAACGAGAGTGGCTTCGCCTGGCCGTTGGCGACGAGAGCAAGCGAGGACTTGGCTTCATCGACTTCGTATTGGTTGAAACGCACCGGCTGGTAGAAGCCGTTCGAGCCCGCAGGCTCGAGGCCGGCTTTTTGAAGTTGCTCGACGGCGTACGCTTGCGCTTTGCGTAGACCTTCGCTGCCGGTGTCGCGCCCTTCGAGAGAATCGTCCGCCAGGAATTTGACGTGCGCCCACCAGGAATTGCCGTCAAAGTGCGAGGCCGAGCCATTTTGCTGCGCCGAAGAAATTGCGGCACAAGCGAAGAAAAGAACTGTTAAGAAAATGTTGCGCATGATGTCTACTCCTAAGATCGAATTGAGAGGCTGTAAGGATACCAAGGACAAAGCAAGAGAGTCACGCGCGGCGAAAGGAGGTAGCAGGTCAATTTCCGCGTTGCCAACCGCTCGTAAGGTGGCCAGACCAGTCAATACAAGCGTGTTTGTCGTTACTAACCCAATGGACGAGCCGATAACTTCCGAGTAGCCCGTGATACGCCCACGAACTTCTCGCGTTATAATTGCGGCCAATCATGGCACTGGCCCCGGCGACGCGACTTGGACCTTATGAGATCCTTGCACGGCTCGGTGCGGGCGGGATGGGAGAGGTGTACAAGGCGCGCGATACGCGTCTCAATCGCCTGGTTGCTATCAAGGTTGCACAGGAGAAATTTTCCGAACGATTTGCGCGAGAGGCACGGGCTATAGCTGCCCTCAACCATCCCAATATCTGCCAGCTTTACGACGTCGGGCCTGATTACCTGGTCATGGAACTCGTAGAAGGGGCTCCGATTGCTACTCCGGATTCACCGCGCAAGCTGTTGGATTTCGCGATGCAGATTGCGGATGGCCTGGCGGCCGCGCACGCCGCCAGCATTGTCCACCGGGATCTGAAGCCCGACAATATCCTGGTCACGCCAGACGGCCGCGTCAAGATCCTGGATTTCGGCTTGGCCAAGGCAGCTGACACCGTAGTGGGGGCTGGAACCGACGACTCGACTCGCACCATTGGCATCAGTGACTGCCTCACGGAGCCTGGCACCACGGTGGGCACCGCGGCGTACATGAGCCCCGAGCAAGCGCGTGGCCGGCCGGACCTCTTGCCGCAATCCGATCAATTCTCGTTGGGCGTGGTCCTATACGAACTGGCTGCGGGCAAACAGCCGTTCCGGCGCGAAAGCCGGGCGGAAACCATGGCGGCAATCATCCGCGAAGAGCCCGAGCCTTTGCCAACAGCCCTACATCCTCCGTTGCGCTGGGTGATAGAACGCCTGCTGGCGAAGGACCCCGCCGAGCGCTACGACTCCACGCTCGACCTCTATCGCGAGTTAAGGCAGGTGCGCGAGCGCTACTCGCAGGCCAGCAGCGGGGCGCAGCCAGTGGCGGCGGCAGAACGCCCGACCCGACGGCACACGCTCGCTGCTTGGGGATTGGCAACAACTGTAATCGCTTTCAGTCTACTTCTACTTGCGTTGGTACTGGAGGCACCCAGCCAGCTAGATCTCTCGTCTTATCGATTCACTGCTATTACCCGAGAGGGGACGGGCGACACGGCACCCGAATGGTCGCCGGATGGAAAAAGCATCGCTTATGACGGGAGGGTGCACGGTGTCTTTCAAGTTTTTATTAAGGCAATCGGCGCGGACGGCGCAGCACAACTCACCCATTCGAGCAAAGCTTGCAGAGCTCGATCCTGGTCCAAAGACGGCTCTACCATTTACTACAGCTCGGATGACAGCCTCTGGGCAGTTAGTGCGTCGGGAGGAACGCCGGACTTAGTGCTCGCAAATGCCAAAGCGCCAGCAATGCACCCTGACGGAAAAACTGTCATGTTTGAGCGTGGCGGCAAATTGTGGATCGCTTCCCTCCAAGACGGCCAAGTCCGCGAGTTCTGGCAACTGCCGCACAACGGTGTTGTGGAAGGAAAATTTGCACCCGATGGCTCGAAAATAGCCCTGCTCGAATCCGGGGATCTTTGGATTATCCGCTACCCGGCCGGTACGCCGCAGAGAATCGGCGCGGTGCCTCGAATACTTCAGGGCGTAAGTTGGCTGCCGGATAACCGACATGAACGAAGCCGCCCGTGCGGCGGACGCTTCGCGTGAGGTGAACGGAGCAGTCTGTGGCTAACGGCTGAAGTAAGTTGTCGGGTCATAAGGAGGTCCTTATGACCCGACTTCGCAAAATGATGCTCGAAGAACTCAAGCGTCGTAATTATTCTGAGGCTACCACACGCTGTTACATCCGCACAGTCGAAGATTTCTCAAGACGATTCAAGTGCTCTCCAGAGGATCTGGGTCCTGAGCACATTCGTGAATATCAGGCCGAGCTGTTCAAGAAGCGCAAGTTGTCGCCGGGCACGGTTACGCAACGATTGGCAGCTCTGCGATTCTTCTACATCAAGACTCTCAAGAAAACCTGGAGCATCGCGGAGACGCCCTACCCGAAAAAAGCATTTCACCTTCCTTCGATCCTCAGCCGGGAAGAAGTCGCGCGACTCATCAACGCGGCGCTAACTCCTTTTCATCGCACTCTGTTGATGACCCTGTACGCCACCGGAGTACGACGTGCTGAATTGACACACCTTAAAGTCAGCGACATCGATAGCAAACGCATGGTGATTCACGTCCAAGGCGGCAAAGGACGAAAAGACCGGGATGTGATGCTCAGCCCAAAACTGCTCGAGGTACTGCGTGAGCACTGGCGCGGATTACCGCGCAAGCCCAGCGCCTGGCTGTTTCCAGGCAACCGCTGGCATACCGGTGATACACCGATCACCACCAAGGTGGTCTGGAACGCTTGCAAGGAAGCCGCCCAGAGAGCGGGCCTCCAGAAAGACGTGCACCCACATACGCTGAGGCACTGCTTCGCCACACATCTACTGGAAGCAGGCGCGGATCTGCGAACCATCCAGATGTTGCTAGGGCATCGCGATCTGGAAGAAACCACCATCTACCTCCATCTCTCTGAACGGCACCTTAGTGCGACCGCGAGTCCTCTGGACTCGCTGGAGCTAAAAGACCGTCCACAACAGGACGAGTAGATGGACCGGCCACCCCTCGAGGTGGCCGATCTGGTCCGCGCTGCGGGAGACGCCTTCATCGAACGAAGCCGTAAGTGGATCAGCTGGAAGCACGTCAAAGTGCTCCTGGCGATTGCGCGGTGTCGCACCGCCGCGCTCGGCGGACATCTCGATGAGTGCACTCGCTGCGGACATCGCGCCATTTCCTACAACTCCTGTAGAAATCGGCACTGCCCGAAGTGTCAGGCAGGAGCTCGCGATCGCTGGCTCGCAGCACGTCGCCAGGAGCTTCTCCCAACGCGCTACGTCCATGTGGTCTTCACGCTTCCTCGTTATTTGGCCCCGTTGGTTTTGCAGAACAAGAAAGTCATCTACGATCTCCTGTTTCGCACCAGTGCGGAAACTCTCCTCGAAGTGGCCCGCGATCCCAAACACCTCGGTGCAGAAATCGGATTCTTCAGTGTTCTGCATACCTGGAGTCAGAAACTCACGGCCCACCCACATGTTCATTGCGTGGTGCCAGCCGGTGGATTGTCTGCCGATCACACGCGCTGGATCAAACCACGCTACGATTTCTTTCTTCCCGTCGAGGTGCTCAGTCACGTCTTTCGCGGAAAGTTCCACGAAGCGCTCAAGCGCGCCTTTCATGATGGCAAGCTCAACTTTCATGGAGACTTAAAGCTCCTCGCTCAGCCGAAAACCTTTGCTGCCTGGCTGAGACCACTGTTCCGAAACGACTGGGTGGTCTACTCGAAACGCCCGTTCGGAGGTCCAGAGCATGTGCTCCGTTATCTGGGCCGTTACACTCATCGCGTGGCCATCTCCAACCATCGCCTGGTCTCGTTTGCTGATGGGAAGGTCACGTTTCGTTGGCGCGATTCCGCACACAGCAACACACAGAAGTTGATGACCCTATCTCTCGATGAGTTCTTGCGCCGCTTCCTGTTGCACCTGCTCCCGGAAGGTTTCGTGCGCATCCGCAACTTCGGCTTCCTGGCCAACCGCAAACGTGCCACCACCTTGCCACTTTCCTTCCAACTGCTCGGCGGGGCATCGCAAACCGAGCAAGAGGCCTCCACCGCCGGTCCGAGCGATCTTTGGTCTTGTCCCAAGTGTGGTGGGCCGATGATGGTCGTCGAAAGACTCACCGCTTCTGAAATCCAACTTCGTTCTCCACCGCTAGTCACGGCTGCGGCATGAAGCGACTCTCTCCAATTCGAAAGTGTTTTTCCACGCGCTCCGTACCTCTGTGCCTTCCCTCGGAACGGACGCCCTTTTCCAACACTTCGACCACGCTACTCACGATCCTTTTTCGCATTCGGCCAGCTTCCGGCCTCATACAGTCACGTGTCGCGCTCTGCAGCACAGCCTCGGCACAGCTCGACGCCGCTCCTTCCCACCATTGAATTTGCATAGGGCCCGCGTCCGCCGCAAATCGCGGGCGGCTTCCTTCAAGTCGTTGTATCGAAAGCGCGCGAACACACCGTGCTCCTGCAGGCGCATTGCCCTTCGCGCTTCCGATACAACCCTAAGACATCTCTTGATTGCTACCTATATGCCTAGCTTTGTGAGTACCCTGTGGCTGCTGGATGTGGTTGACGGCAGCCGCCGCGCGGTCTACATCAGCCCTGTCGCTATCGAGCGCCCTTCGGTCTCGCCAGATGGAAAACGGGTAGCTTACGCTACGGGCGCACTGGAGTGGGACGTTCTGGAAATCTCGCTGCCTGACGGCGCTGTGCGCACAGTGCTCGGTGGCGGTGGCATTTCCTGGTGGCCTGACTGGGCTCCATCCGGCAATCATTTTGTTGTTTCCACTAACCGTTCCGGAATTCCCGCCATTGAGGACGTGTCATCCACGGACGGTTTTTCCAGGCGGTTAGCTTCCCTGCCCACAGATGTTGGGATGGTAGGCAACCCGCGGTGGGCTCCAGACGGATCGAGATTTGCCTTTTATTCGGCATCCGGGGGAGCGGCACCGGCGCTCATGATCTCGAATGCGTCCGGAGGAGGCGAGGTCACAATAGACCGGGAGATGCAAGGAACTCACGCATGGTCCCCTGATGGCCAATGGATCGCGTACGTGAACAAGGCAGGCAAGTTGGCAAAAATCAAGCCGGTTTCCGGCGCAAGCGCCGTCATTCTTGCGAAGGCAGAACCAGCACTCGAGGTGCGGAGGGTTATGCAGTGGTCGCCTGCCGGAGATTGGATTCTCTATTCGGTGGCGGACGGTCTTTCTCTTATTTCTCCCGATGGGAATACCGGTCGCAAATTGACGTCACGCAAGTTTTTGGCCTACGGCTTCTCAAGAGATGGAACTGAGGTTTTTGGCGTTTTCCACAACACCGCGGGTGCCGGTGCGCAGTGGCAGCTCTATTCCTTGAATGTGAAGACAGGGGCGGAGAAGCTGCTTGCTCCAGTGGACCTCCCCGCCTCAGCGAACGACATGGCTGGCTTCAGCCTCCATCCCGAGGGCAAACGCTTTCTCACTTCAATCGCCAAGTGGCCCTACGACATCTGGATGCTCGAAGGCTTCGACCAGCACAAAACTTGGCTCGACCGCCTGCTGCGCAGGTAGACCGCAACCCATAACTGGCCTTAAATCGCCATCGCACTTACAATGCCGAATTAAGTCAATTCGTGAATTGTCGGCAAGCCGGAAGCTATCCGGCTTGCGGCGGGATTAGTCCTGCAGGAACTGGTTTCCGCGCTTGGCATCGGTTCTCGACGGATCATAGGCTACTCGGAAGAGATGACCCACTGTCCGCGGAGGAGTGATTGGACTGCCCACTGTCGCGGCTCAAGGAGTAGTGACCAATGGCAGCTCTATAAAAGTAGCCTGGCCCGGCACGTGGTAGATGCGCTGCGTGGCTTTGCGATAGTCGGCGGGCTTGGCCCAGAAAATATTGGGAACAAAAGTCTGCGGATTCCGATCGTAAAGCGGGAACCAGCTCGATTGAATCTGCACCATGATGCGGTGGCCCGGCAGGAACATGTGATTCACCGTGGGAAGCGCGAAGCGATAGAGCAGCGGTTTGTCCGGCACGATGGCCTTGGGAGTCTCGAAGCTCTCGCGGTAGCGGCCGCGGAAAATGTCCGCAGCAACCATGAGTTGATAGCCGCCCATTTCCGGTTGCGCGCCCACTTCGTCAGGGTACAGGTCGATCAGCTTGACGACCCAATCGGAGTCCGTGCCGCTTGTGGAGGCAACGAGATTGGCGATCGGCTGACCGCTGATCTTCACCGGCGCGTTCAAGACATCGGCGACGAACACGGCCACATCCGGCCGGCCGGATGCTTCGCGCTGGTCGTCCACCAGCCACTGCGACCAGGTCATGCCATTGGAGTAGCCAACCGCTTGAATGGGGCGCGCGCGGTACGGCACAGGCTTGGCAGGATCAGACACGTATTCATCAAATGTGGTTTCGCCCGCTGCCGGTGCGGTGAAGCTCAACTTTGATCCTGCGGTCAGATAGAGCGGCGCCGATTTTACGGTGCAGCCGGTGGCGCAGCCGGCGGGCCATGCAAGCAAACGCCGCCAGGTGTTCGTGCCGGTTTCAAATGCTGACACCGGCGCCACATCGCTCTTTGGCGCGCCGTCTTTCAAATATTGAGCCAGGAAGGGCGCAAGAATCTCTCTGCGAAAATAAAGCCCCGTATCCGTCCCGAATTTCAGCGCGCCAAGCCGGCTGGCGTCATCAATCTCCTGCCCGTGATGCCAGGGGCCCATCACCAGAAATACTTTGTCGTTGCCAGCGTCCTTCGGCTTGATGGCCTTGTAGACAGCGGTCGCGCCGTAAATATCTTCCTGGTCCCACAAGCTGTCGACGAGCATGGTCGGAACTTTCAGCGGCTGCGCGGCAAGAATTTTGTCCATCGCTTGCTGCTGCCAGAAGGCGTCGTAGGCCGGGTGATCGAGAATCTTTCTCCAAAAGCCAATCTGTTCGAGACCGTGCCGGCGGCCAAGCTCGCCGGCCGAGCCCGCTTGCAGGTACATGTCGTAATCGTCGTAGTGGCTTGTCCACCAGTGCTCGTCGTTTTTGCGCGTGGCTTCCTGCTCGTAGATGTACGGCATATTCTGTTCGCGAAACGCACCGTAGTGAAACCAGTCGTCGCCCATCCAGCCGTCAACCATGGGGTTCATTGGCACGGCCACTTTGAGCGCGGGATGCGGATTGACCATCGCCATCAACGGCAAAAATCCGTCGTACGAAATTCCGAGAATGCCAACCCTGCCATTGCTCGCTGAAATATTTTTCACCAGCCAGTCGATGCTGTCGTACGTGTCGGTCGAGTGATCAACCGTCGTGGGATTCAGCGGGCCGCGCAGCGGTCGCGTCATCACATAGTCGCCCTCGGAGCCGTACTTTCCGCGCACATCCTGGACGACGCGAATGTAACCGCCTTCGAGAATGACCTCGAGCGCGTTGTCATAGCCATGGAGGCTAGGTCCGAGATGTGAACTGTGGGCGCGAGTCGTGAGATCGTTGGCATCATAAGGGGTGCGCGTAAAAAGTATGGGAGCATTCTTGGCGCCTTTGGGCACGAGGATAACGGTGTGCAATTTCACGCCGTCGCGCATGGGAATCATTACCTCGCGCCGCGCGTAGTCAAAGCTATCGGTGACGGGAATAAACTGCGACGGCGTTTCGCTGGGCAGCGTTGAAACGGGCGACGGAGCCTGGGCCGCAGCAAGATCAGCGAGGAAGAGAGTGCCGAACATCAGTACGAGCAGAGTAAGCCTGCGTGCACAGTAGAGCGGTTTCATCTGGATCCTCAGTAATGCTTGGAATGAGCGTGGATTATACCGCGGAATGCTTCCCTCGCCAGTTTCAATGTAAGGGCGGCCAACTGTAAGGAGTTGAAAACTCTTGCGACACGGGCGACTTAACTGTGTTTACTGTGAGTGGGCACGGGGGTAAAATGGATTGAATTGATTGCGTTGTGTGCCACAGACAGCCGTTAGATCAAGAACCAGTTACAAAGACTTCCCGCTAGGAGCGCCCGACATGGCCACCGCTACTCTCACCAAGCCGGCAGCGAAGGGAGGAAGCTTTCTCCTGGAATCGCCGCAGCCAAATGACGTATTCACGCCTGCTGATTTGACCGACGATCAGAAACTGATTGGGCAGACCGCGGAAGAATTTGTCCTCAAGGAAGTCTTCCCGGTCATCAAGGATTTGGAGAACAAGAAGCCCGACCTTATGCCGCAACTGGTGAAAAAGGGCGGCGAAGTTGGCCTTATGGGCGGCGGCGTGCCGGAAGAATTCGGCGGCGCAGGCCTGGACAAAATTTCCACCACGGTCCTTACGGAAAAACTTTCTATTTACGGCGGCTTTGCGGTTACGCACGGGGCGCACGCGGGCATCGGCACGCTGCCGATCGTTTACTTCGGCACGGAAGCGCAGAAGAAAAAGTATTTGCCGAAGCTCGCGACCGGCGAGTGGATCGGCGCCTACTGCCTTTCCGAACCGCAGGCCGGTTCGGACGCACAGAACTCCCTGACGCGCGCTGAACTGAACAAAGAAGGCACGCACTACATCCTCAACGGCCAGAAAATGTGGATCACTAATGGCGGTTTCGCCGATGTCTACATTGTTTTTGCCAAAGTGGATGGCGAAAAATTCACGGCGTTTATCGTCGAGCGCACTTTTTCCGGCTTCAAGCCCGGAAACGAAGAGCACAAGATGGGCATTCACGGGAGCTCGACAACGCCGATTTTCCTGGAAAACTGTAAGGTCCCAAAGGAAAACCTGCTGCACGAAATCGGCCGCGGGCACATCGTGGCTTTTAACATTCTGAATGCGGGGCGATTCACGCTGGGCGCCTCGTGCGTGGGCGGCTCGAAGCACGTGCTGATGACATCCTCGAAATACGCGAAGGAACGCAGAGCATTTGGAAAACAGATCGGCGATTTTGGCTTGATGAAGGAAAAGTTGGCGGAGATGGCCATCCAGATTTTCGCAGTCGAATCGATGGTCTACCGTTCGGCGGGAAACATCGAAGCGGCGATGACGGCGGCTTCCGGCTCCGGCGACAAGATTCAAAACACCATGAAAGTTCTCGAGGAATACGCCATCGAGAGCTCCATTGCCAAGGTCTACGGGAGCGAAATGCTCGATTTTGTGGTGGACGAAGCCGTACAGATTTTCGGCGGCTACGGCTTCCACGAAGAATATCCGGTGTGCCGCGCGTACCGCGATTCGCGCATCAACCGCATCTTCGAAGGCACCAACGAAATCAACCGCATGCTTATCATCCAAATGCTGATGAAGCGCGCCATGGGCGGGCAACTACCGCTCATCCCCGCAGCCATGAAGCTGGCGGATGAAATCCTTGCGGGACCGTCCTTCGAGGAGGCGCCGGAAGGCGTGCTCGCCGCAGAATCCCGCGTGGTCGCCAACGCCAAGAAAATGTTCCTGCAAGCGGCCGGAGGCGCCGTCCAGAAATTCCGTGAAAAGCTCGCCGACGAACAGGAGCTGATCGGCGCGCTCTCCAATATCGTGATGGAAATTTACGCGATGGAGTCTTCCCTGCTGCGCGCGCAAAAAGCCGCGGCGGCCAAGGGCGAATCCGCATCGCAAACCATGATCGATGCCGCGCGCGTTTTTATCAACGATGCCGCCGAGCGCGTCGAGCGCGAAGCCCGGCGCGCCATCGCTGCCATTCACGAAGGGGACATGCTGGCCACGCAGATGGCCGTGTTCAAGCGTTTCGCCAAGCGCGCACCCCTGGACACCATCGCGCTGCGCCGCCGCGTTGCTGCTGCCGTCCAGGCGCAGGACCGCTACCCTCTCGAGGGCCGCTAGACTCGGCAAACTGAAATCTAAGCAGAATCACCATTCGGTTGCTGCTGCGCAGTCCCGTATCTGGCAGGGCACGCCCGCGGTCGGATTGTGTTAAAGCCCCCGGAATTCCCACCTAAAATAGATTCGGGTTATTAGCTCAAATCGAAGGCGAGAGTACGACGAGGAATGCTCCGAAAGCCCCTCATCCTTGCGGCGATAATCGTTGCGTTGCATCTTTGCGAGGCAGCAACGCTGGGCACCACTACGACCGGATCTTTGCTTGCCAATCTCCTGGAAATCTTCGCTTGCGGTTTTTCCGCGGCCATGGCCTTCGGGGCATTTCGGCGTGGACGCGGCTTGAGCCGCCCCTTTTGGCTGATTTTCGGCACGGGCATTGCCATGTGGGGCGCGGCGAACCTCGGCTGGATGTACTACGAAGTGGTGCTGCACACCGAGCCGCCCCCAACCTCGGTGGTGCGCTTTCTGTTTGGTCTGGAAAGCGTGCTGTTGGCGATGATTTTGTTCCTGGATCAGGACAAAGATTCGCCCCGGATCGACGCGGAATCCGCACTCGACTTCGTACAGATTGGAATCGTCTTTTTCTTTATCTATGTCGAGTTCTACTACCTTCCGGCTCGTCGTCTTGACCACTACTCCGCCTTCCTGCGAGAGATGCGCGTCGAGAACGTGGAAGACGCAGTGCTCACCTTGCTGGCTGCGTTGCAGGCTCTGCGCTCGCGAAGGCAGCACTTTCGAAAACTCTATGGCGGCCTCGCTGTCTATCTGCTGTCCTTGACAGTATGCGCGGCAGTGGCTCAGTACTTGCAAGTCGCCAAGCCGGCTCCGACAGGGACGCTCCGAGACCTGCTGTGGACTTTGCCGTTTCTCGTGGCTGCAATGTGGGCGGCGCAATGGCAGCCCAGTCCCGCGGTCCAGGCTGGCTCGCGAATCCGGCAAAAGACAGTCGGCGATTTGATGCTAACCAACGCCACGTTCGCGCTTGCGCCATTGATCATTCTCTGGCAAGTGGCACAACTGGAAGCAGAGTGGCGCCTGCTTCGCTTCTCGCTCCTTGGAGTTTCCATCCTCTGCTATGCCGTACGCCTGGGAATTAGCCAGTTTCGCGAGACAAAAAGCGCGAACGCCGTGCAGACGCATACCCTGGCCATGGATTCGGCAATCAACGGCATGGCCATCCTGGATGCGGCGGGAAAATACATTTACGTAAATCCGGCGTACGCACGAATGGTCGCAGACGCAGGTCCGGAGGCATTGCTGGGAAAATCATGGCGTGAGGTCGCCCAGGCGCGAGACGTGGCTCCCGTGGAACAGGACATTCGTCGGGCGCTGCAACAACATGGCAGATGGTACGGGCCCATCACCATACATCATGCCGACGGAGCCGCGCTCCCCATGGAAATGGCTATAACCGCCATGTCCGATGGCGGCACCATCTGCGTGAGCCGCGACATCACGGAGAAAGTCAGCGCGCAACGTGCTCGCGCCGAAGCCGAAATCAAATACCGCATGCTCGTCGAGCAGGTCGCGGCCATCAGCTATATCGCGGAGCTTGGTGTTAAGGGCCAATGGCTGTACGTCAGCCCGCAGATCGAAACGATGTTCGGCTACTCCGTGGACGAATGGCTCTCGACTTCCAAGGATTGGGTTCGCCACATTCCTGCCGAAGATCATCCCATCGTGCATGCCGCGGAGGAAGCCAGCTCACGCGGCGAACCCTTCCAGGCCGAATATCGCATTACGCGCAAAGACGGACAAATCATCTGGGTCAGCGATACGGCAGTGGTAGTGCGCGGCAGTGATAGCCATCCCGTCATGGAAGGCCTGATTGTCGATATCACCGAGCGCAAATTGCTCGAAAATCAGCTCCAGCAGGCGCGCAAAATGGAGGCCGTAGGCAGACTGGCAGGAGGTGTCGCGCACGATTTCAATAATCTGCTGACGATCATTAAAGGTTACATCGAAATCGCCCTGCAACGCTGCTTGAATCAGCCTGCGTTACACAGCGACATCCGGCGCATCGAAGACGCCGCCGATCGCGCCGTCACGCTGGTACGGCAGTTGCTCGCTTTCAGCCGCAAGCAGGTTCTGCGGCCAAAAATCATCGATCTCAACTCCATCGTTGTGAATCTCGACCACCTCCTCCGGCGGCTGATGAGCGCGAACATCGAGATGAAAACATTTGTGTCCAAGGACGTCGCAACAATCAAGGCGGATCCGGGTCAAGTCGAGCAGGTCATCATGAATTTGGTCGTGAATGCGCGTGACGCCTTGCCTGAAGGCGGCCGCATCGTCATTGAAACAAGCAACGTCGATCTGGACTCCGCGTACACGCTCGATCACGCGATAGTCCGTCCGGGACCGTATGTCCTGCTGGCGGTCTCGGACACCGGCATCGGCATGAGCGCCGAAACGGTCGCGCACATTTTCGAGCCGTTTTACACCACGAAGGAAAGCGGACGCGGCACCGGGCTTGGTCTATCGACGGTGTACGGCATCGTGAAGCAGAGCGGCGGCTACGTTTGGGTATACAGCGAGCTGGGAAAAGGCACCACCTTCAAAGTTTATCTGCCCCGTGTCAAGGATGCAGTCCAGGATCTGCCGGCTCAAGAGACTCTCCCTTCCACAGCGCGCAAAGCCCACGAAACCATCCTGCTTGTTGAAGACGAGTCCGCCGTACGCGAGCTGGCGCAGATGGTTCTCTCCCAGCGCGGCTACAGGGTAATCGAAGCGCACACACCCGAGGAGGCAGAGCGCCTGGCCAGAAACAACGGCGCGGAAATCCACCTGCTCTTGACAGATGTGGTGATGCCAGGTTCCAGCGGACGCGAGCTAGCCAAGCGGCTGACCGGGCGCTATCCCAATCTGCGGGTACTGTATATGTCGGGCTACACGTACAATGTGATCGCGCAAGACGGGACTCTTGAGGAAGGAATTTCCTTCCTGCAAAAACCATTTACGCCGCAAGTCCTCTCGGAAAAGGTCCGCGAAGTGCTGGACCGCTCCGTTTCTGCAAAATAAAAATCGCGCCTCGCAACGCGTTTACCGAATTCCTGACAAAGAAATGGTCTTGCCCGTAGCCGCGGACTGTCTGGCAGCGTCGAGAATTTCCGTAACGATCACATTCGTTTCGAGCGAGGACAATCCCTCTGGCTTCATGCCGCCTAAGAGCACTGCTCTCAAATAGGAAACGGAATCTTCCTTCGATTTCTCCAGTGGCTTGGCTTCGGCTGAAGTCTCCTCTTTCTCGGGAAGCCGTACGCGCAGTTGATCGCGCCCAACGGTAATGGCGTAGCCTTTCTGCGCGTATACTTCCATGTCTTTTCTGGAGAACGGCCAATTCCAGGAAGCCTGAATAATCGCTTGCGCGCGGGGATAAGTCAGGATGATGGTCGCTTCATCGTCCACTCGCGGGTACACATCCGGCTTGATTTGCTGCGTCACCGCTGTCACTGAGTCCGGCCGGCGGCCATCCATCAGCCAGGTCGCCAGATCGGCGCCATAGCAGCCAAAATCAAAGAGGGCGCCCGCGCCGTTCAGTTTAGGATCGGTGAGCCATGCAAGAAACTCCGACCCGACGTTGATTTCTTTCGGGCCGTGATGGCCATCGTGCACGACAATTTTTCGAATTTCTCCAATCGCGTTTTCATGGGCCAGGTCATAAGCCGCCTGATTGCTGCGATACCAGGTGGTCTCGTAATTCACCAAAACCTGAATCTTCGCTTCATGCGCCGCTCTCTCGATGGCGCGCGCATCCTCGCGACTGACGGCTAGCGGCTTTTCCATCATCACCGGAACGCCGTGCCTCGCGCAGATTTCCACCACGCGTCGATGATCGTAGGTATTGGTATACGCGAGAACCGCTTGAGGATGCGTTTTCTTCAGCATCTCTTCCAGATCGGAATAGAAGATACCCGGTTGCAAGCCGTATCTTCTTGCAAATTGACCAGCGAGTTGCTGATCGGATTCGGCGATTCCCACGATTTGCAGGTCCGTGCGGTGCTGAAACTGATCGAAGAATCCGAACGCATGGCCATGCACGAGTCCTGCAAGGGCCACACGCAGCGGCGCGTCCTCCGCCTTCATTTCCGGCTTCGCCTGCGCGCGCAAATCAGCCCTTGCGCAAGCCAGCAGGGCCACGATCATCAAGAAAAAGTTAGGACGATTATTTCTTCGCATGTTTCTCCGTCAAATTCTTGCCTTACACCTTCAAGAAACGGCTGCCAGGCTTCGGCGCGTTGCACGCAAACGAATCAGAAGATAGATCGAACCTGCGAAAAGCAGCGGAGAAGAATAAAAGCCAGGCGCCGGACGCGCGAAGTGAATGGTTGAAACGGTTTGACCAAGGATCGTCGCCAGCGTGTGGCCCATTCCGTTCAGAAAATGGACGCCGGCGTAAAAATACGCCAGCGGCCGCAACCACCAGGCGTTTCGAAACGCAAACGGCGTCAGCAGTAAGAAAACAAGATTCGCAACGATAAGCCCGGTCAGCCATTCGCGGAATCCGAATGTCGGCATCGGAAACCACTTGTATTGGCTGCGCATCGCCAGAACTGTGGCGTCATAAATGGGAAGGAAGCCCGTCAGCGCTTCATCCGCTACATGCGCGCAAAACGCAAGGCACAGCAGCAACCAGGCAGTCCCAAAATTGCAAGGCCCGCCCGAATTGCGCGTCGAATTCACACGCTGGATTGTACCTCAGACCGTCTGGCGCGGCTCACTGTTTCAGATCTGGCAGTTTGACTTGCGATTTGATGGGAAAATCAAACACGCGCTCGCCGACGGTTCCGTTGATCGCCGCGCGTGTGACGTTGATGTCGTACTTGTCGTTTCCGCGATGCAGCTCGATCTTGTGGGGCAACCTTACGTTATCCACCGTTTGGTACTCGTCGTAGAGGATTTCTTCCTCGACGCCGCCCACGGTTGCCGCATCCTTCACGATGAGGTGTGTCTGCGGATCGAAGAATACCTGCCGCTTTACTCCCGTCGCCGTGGTCACCTGGAGCTGCAGCGTGTCTCTTCCGCGCACTTGCGCGTGTCCCACAAATGCCAGGGTGATTTTGTTCTTCTTAAGATTCAACAGCCGGGAGTTGTAAAACTGTGCGGCCGCTTCCAATTGCATCCCTTCGGGACCCACCAGCGTGGCAAGTTCTCCGTCGGCCTTCTGATGCCACGCCGACTTCCCGTTGTATGCCTCGATCAGGTTCCTGTCGCCAACCAGCAACTCCGAGTAATAGCGGTTCGGCAGTTTGGTATCCAGCGTGTACGTCCCGGTCTTCCCGTCGTCGCTCGTAAATGTCCCTTCGATGCTTAACGTTTGAATCCTGCTCAGGGCCTTGCCGCCGCCGGCAGCCTTCACGTACTGGTCAATGATTTTGCCTGGCTCCTCCTGCGCCCGGGCAGGATGCATCCCGGCAGTGAGAATAAGCGCTATGAGCGCGATGGACAGGCGTGTGCGCATGAGGTTCAATTATAGGAACGCAACTTTGGGCAAAAAGTTTCTTGGAATTTAACCTTAGGGCGCGGTTTTATTTCTGACGGGAAGAGAAAGAATGCTGCCCCCGACATTTGCAGATTCGGTCAAATTACTGCGATTTCGGCCGCTTTAAGTATTTCTCGTAAAGGCGCAGGTGCCGGTTCTCCATGGACGTCAGTTGTCCCCGGATAAAGAGGTACTTGATGTCGGTGGTCAGTTCGAGCGGGTCGCCATTGGTGACTATCAGGTTGGCGAGTTTGCCCTGCTCGATCGTCCCGATCTGATCGCCGAGGCCAAAAATCTGCGCGGGATAAATCGTGACGGCCTTGAGCGCCTCGTCGTACGGCAGGCCGTGCGCGACGGCGTTCGCAGCGTTTTGTCCCAATCGCCGCGCGAAGGAATTATCAAAGCTAGCGATGGCGAACTTCACGCCCGAAGCGGCAAGCTCCGCAGGCTGGGAAAGCAACCGATCGTAAGGATCATCCTCATCGGGAGGGAGCGTAAGCATCGGGCGCAGGATGACGGGCACGCCTTTCGAACGGAGAAGGTCCTTCACTTTGTAGGCCTCGGCGGCGCCGGCGAGGATCATCCTCAGCTCCTGCTTGTCGCAGAACTCGACCGCGTTGCGAATTTCCCGCGCGCGATCGGCAAACACCAAGATGGGCAGCTCGCGGCGAACGACCGGCGCGAGCGCTTCGAGCTTCAGGTCGCGGTCGTATTTTGCGGGCGAGCCTTTCTCCATAGCCTGTGCATAATGGCGGGCGCGCTCCAGCCAGTCGGTGATTTCATTCACCTGCTTGTCGTATTCCTGCTTGGCCTCGGAGTATGGTTTTTCTTTGCGCGAGAAGGTCGCGAAGTCGAACGTTTGTGTCTCAATCTCCGGCCAGCGGATCACCATCGCCGCGCTCTTCTTGATGAGCATTTCGTCGATGACCCACCCGGCCAGATGGATCGCCGAAGCTTGGCCGCCGATCACGCTGTTGGATCCGCCGGAATCAAATCCGCCGCTGCCGGGAACGGCGAGAACTTCCGTGATGCCCGCCGCGCGCGTGACGGGAATGTGTTCGCTCGATGGAGATACGGCTGTGGCTGCGACGACGTCCGGATTGTAGTTTCCCGTCTCCGTCGAATCGACAGTCGCACTAACGGCGCCAATCTCCCGCAATCCCATCTGTGTGATTGAATCGAAGATCCCAGGATAGACTTGCAATCCCTTTGCGTCGGTGACGTGCGCACCCGCTGGGATTTCAATCCCGGCACCGACAGCTGTAATTTTTCCATCGCGAAAGACGACTGTGCCGTCTTCGATGGCGCTACCTGCGAGCGTGAAGATTTTCGCGTGAGTAATCGCATAGGTGTTGGGGGGCGCTGCCTGCGCGCCTGCAATAGCTGGTAGAACGCAGACCGCGATAAGAATCAGTGCGGCTCGAAGAGCGGTCGGAGTGGCTTTCACAGCGCACCCCCTAGAGTAACCGTTGAGCCCGAGTCGATGCCGTCCGTTTGAGGTGGCTTGGGCTTTTCTTCCGGCTTCTTTGCTTCCGGCTTTTTCTCTTCGGGTTTCTCTTCGCCGGGCTTTTGACCGGCGGCGTCAGGCTTTTTCTCTTCCGGCTTCTTCTCCGCCGCTTTCTTGAATTTGTCGATGAGCGCTTTCTTCTCTTTTTCGCGCTCGGCGCGTTCCGCGATGTCCCGCTGAAGATCGAAGTAAACCCGGCCATCGATAAGCGTCTTCTGCACCACGGCGTAGGCGCTCAGCGGATCACGGTTGTAAATCGCCAGGTCGGCATCTTTGCCGACGTCAATCGTGCCCACGCGCTTGTCAATGCCGAGCTGCATCGCGGGATTCAGTGTGACCATTTTCAGCGCTTCGTCGTGCGAAAGCCCGCCGTACTTCATGCTCTTGGCGGCCTCCTGATTCAAATGCGTGGCTTCTTCGGCATCATCCGAATTGATGGAGACGACCACACCGCGTTGGGTCATGAGCGCTGCGTTATACGGAATCGCGTCGTAGGCTTCGACTTTGTAGGCCCACCAATCGGAAAAAGTGGAAGCGCCGACGTCCGCGGCAGCCAGTTCATCGGCGACTTTGTAGCCTTCCAGAACGTGCTGGAACGTTCGGACTTTGAAGCCAAACTCCTTCGCCACGCGAAGGAGCATCAGGATTTCATCCTCACGGTAGCAGTGCGAGTGCACGTAGCGTTTTCCTTCCAGCACTTCGACAAGCGGTTCGAGGCGCAGATCGCGGCGCGGCGCGATTAAATTTCTCTCGCCCGCAGCAGCGCGCTTGTTGTACTCATTCCACGTTTTCTTGTAATCCCTCGCTTCGCTGAACGCCCCGCGAATCGTTTCTTCGACTCCCATGCGCGTCACGGGGTACCGCCGGGGCTGTCCCGGGATGCTGAAGTTCGAGCGCTTCGGATTTTCGCCCAGCGCGAACTTGATGCCGGGTAGCGCACCTTCAAACGGAAGCTTCGCCGCGGGCTGGCCCCAACGCAGCTTAATAACCAGCGTCTGCCCTCCGATGGCATTCGCGGAGCCGTGAAGAATATTCGCCGACGTGACTCCCCCGGCGAGATCACGGTAAATGTCGATGTCCTCCGGATTCAGAATCTCCGCCATGTTCACTATCGAAGAGACGGAAACGCTGCCCTCGTTGATGCTTTCCGCCGCGATGTGCGAATGGCAATCGATAATGCCCGGAATGACGAACTGCCCCGCGGCATCAATTACCTGTGCATCTTTCGGGGCGTTGACGGACACGCCCACTTCTGCGATTTTGCCATCCTTAATAAGGATGGAGCCGTGCTCGATGTTTCCATGCGAAACAGTGAGGATCGTGGCGTTTCGAATCACAATGACCGCCGGCACATCCGGGGGCGCGGCAGCGGCCATCAGCGGCAAGCAAAGAATAGAAATGAGGCTCGGAAATCGCAGGTTCTTTGCATTGATGAAAAATCCAAATGAGCCCTTCACTGGGCACCTCCAAACGTGGTCGCTGCGGTAGTAGTGTTCGTGGGTTTAACGCCGTTGAAATCTAGCGAGATACCCTGCACGCGAATAGTGCCTTTCAACGATGTCCCGTCAAACGTACCGGAGAAAACGACGTCCGCTGGCGATCCCTCGATCGGAATGTTGATGGTAAAGTTGAATTTGTCCACGCTCAGATAGCCGCTGATGATCGACGCGGTGCCGCGCTTGCTCGTGAGAGTGCCGGAGATCGAGCCGTCTTTATCCATGGTGAGGTCGGCCGTAGACTCCTCGGGCCCATCAGGCGTGGTGAAGGAGAGCTTCCATTTTCCGGTGATGTCGCCTTTCGGCGGTTCCTTCGGTTTCTCCGGCTCGCGAATTTCAAATCTACGGCCGTCCACAAAAACCATTTTGATTTTTGTTTTTTCCTCGAAGAGGTCGCCATCGGTAACCACAAGATTCGCGATTTTCCCGTTTTCGATGGAGCCCACGCGGCCGGCGACGCCGAAAATCTCCGCCGCCGAAAGTGTCAGTGCGCGAAGCGCAGCGTCCGGCGCAAGGCCCGCGTCAATCGATTTCTTCGCGCCTTTGAGCGTATCCTTCGGCGACGTGATGCCTCCGGAATAAAAAGCAAACTTGACGCCTGCTTTGGCCAGCGCCCCTGGCGAAGACGGCGCGCGATCGCGGAACCGCAGCGTCCGCAGCGACGGCTTGTCTTCGGGATCGGCGTCTTTCTCGGCTTCGGGCCACTTCAGGTTCACAAGCACGGGAAGTTTCTTCGTGGCAATTTCGGGAGCAACTTCGTAAGCCATCTGCCCCCCATAAATGGCGTAAGTTGCATCCTTGACCTTCCAGCGATCGACCAGCTCTAGCGCGCGCCGGAGTTGAATGGAATTGTTCGCCGGGATCAGAACCTGCGCGTGATCTTCCAGTGCCTCGGCAAGCGCCGCTTCTGTTCGGTCATAACGCGGCCGCGCCACGCTGCGAGGATTCTTTTCGTAGGTAGCCTGCGCCTTGATGCTCCACTCCGTGTCCAGCCAGACCTGGTGAATGTATGCCAGCGTGCCCATGATCGAGCTCGGAAACCCGCCGCCGAATCCGCCTGAAGTCTGGAACGTCACCGGAATCGCCACCGGCGATTTCACCACCAAATCTCCCGCCCGTTCGCCCGCGAGATCCAGCACTGCCGCCTGCCCCGGAAAAATTCCACCTTTTGGCGAAGACACAACTGTAGTGAATCCTCCGTTGCGCCAGGTTTCGATGCGCTTGTCGCTCAGGGTGGCTTCATCCGCCGCGGTTCGCCACGGTGTGCAGTAGGGGCGGTCCTCAGGGCCGCGAGCAGCGTCTGAAGATGGACGACGCGGGCCGCCTTCACAGCTCGGCGGTGGCGCGACGGGAAGCCCCACATCAGTAAAGGAATCGATCAGCCCCGGATAAACGGTAAGCCCTTTCCCGTCGACCAGCCATGCCTCGGCCGGAATGGCAATGTCCTTTCCAACGGCCGTGATCAGTCCGCGAGAGACAACGATCGTCGCGTTCTCCATCGGAGGCCCGGAAACTGGAACGACTCTCGCGCCGCGAATGGCGAAATATTGCGGCTCGCCGCCTTGCGCCAGAAGACGCGGCACGGCATAGAACAGCCCCAACAGCGCCGTGAAGCAGACCGTTGAGACACACCTAAGAATCAGGTTTGGACGCATGCAAGGCTCCTCGTGAAGGCGTTGAAAGGACAACCATCCCCCGGCAACCGCAAAGGTAGACGCATGAGGCTAGTGGGAAGTTTCGGAAGAGTCAAGAAGGCAGGGCCGAAAAAAAATTCAAGAAACCCGGAAACAAAATGCCGGGGTCTGCCGTCTCATCTATTGCATTCCCATAGGAACTGGTGATATAGGTATGGGCATCCAATAGGAGCTACCGGAGAACACGATGGGCGAACGAGCGGACGTCTGGCAAGGAACGCTGGCCTTGATGGTGCTGAAAACTCTCCAAGCCCTGGGGCCGCTGCACGGTTACGGAATTGCGCGCCGGATCGAGCAGACCAGCGGCGACCTGCTCGCCGTGAACTACGGAACGCTCTACCCCGCCCTTCTGAAGCTCGAGCAGGAAGGCTACATTTCCTCCGAGTGGGGCACCTCGGATAACAACCGCAAAGCCAAGTACTACAAACTGACGCGCGCCGGGCGCAAGCAGTTGGAAAAGGAAGCGCGCGAATGGGAGCAGACCACGGAAATTCTCGCGCGGTTCCTGGCTCCCGGAAAGGAATCCGCATGAGGCAGTTGCGCGCGCTCTTCTTCCGGCTCGCCGCGCTCTTTCGCAAGCCCCAGCGTGACCGCGATCTCGCCGCGGAGATGGACAGTCATCTCGAGATGCACATCAAAGACAACCTGCGCTCTGGCATGAGCCCCGCAGAAGCGCGGCGCCAAGCCCTCATAAAACTCGGCGGCATCGAGCAGACCAAAGAAATCTGTCGCGACCGGCGTAGCCTTCCTTTCTTTGAAACGATCCTGCAAGACTTCCGCTACGGCGCGCGCATGCTCCGCAAGAACCCCGGCTTTACATGTGTCGCGGTCCTGACGCTGGCCCTCGGCATCGGTGTCAACACCGCCATTTTCAGCATCGTGAACGGCGTGCTCTTGCAGCCGCTACCCTACCCGCAACCCGAACAGCTTGTGGTCGTCGCGCGAACCGCGCCGAGGTTCGATCATCCCGTGCCCGTTTCGGGGCCTAACTTCCTCGATTGGCGGGCGCGCGCCAGGCAGTTTCAATTTCTCGCGGGATTCGATGGCCGCGGTTTCACTGTCATGTTCGGTAACGAGCCTGAGAATATTTTGGGCGCCGCTGTATCGCCTAATTTTCTATCGGTTCTGGAAGTCGCGCCAATACTCGGCCGCGATTTTCTGGAACCAGAAGAACACACTGGCAATGACCGCGTTGCGTTGATTACTCACTCATTCTGGAAGAAGCGCCTCGGCGGTGACCCGGGATGGGTCGGCCGGACACTTACCATCAACAACCAGCCGTTCACAGTTGTAGGCGTACTGCCCCACGATTTTCGCTACGTCATGATGGGGGACGCGCAGATTTTCATTCCGCTGAATCTTGAGAAAACTTTGCGCGGTGAAAATTTCATGTCGGTGATCGGTCGAGTTAAACCGGGCGTATCCCTGCGCCAGGCGCAGAGCGAAATGGACTCCATCGCCCGCGCCCTCGAAAAGGAGTACCCCGCGGACGACGCCGAGCAAGGTGCCATCGTAATCCCCATGCTCACCAGGGTTGGCCATCGGATTCGCGAGGCGCTTTTGATCATGCTCGCAGCGGTCGGCCTCGTTCTTCTTATCGCTTGCGCGAACGTTGGCAACCTGCTCCTGGCTCAGGGGGTGCGGCGTCGCGGTGAGATTGCTGTGCGCAGTGCCCTCGGCGCCTGTGCGGGCCGACTGGTGCGCCAGTACGTAACCGAAAGCGTGTTGCTTGGTTTTCTCGGATGCGCTCTCGGTTTGCTGGCCGGCCATTTCGGATTGCAAGCGTTCCGTGTTCTTAGTCCAGGCAATGTGCCGCGGCTGGAAGAAGTCCAAATTAATCTTCCGGTGCTGCTCTTTTCGCTCGGTATTTCGCTCGTCGCAAGCATTCTTTTTGGCCTGGTTCCCGCTTCGCGGATCTCCCGCGTGAATCTTGCGGACTGCTTGAAGGAAGGAAGCGCGCGTGCGACTTCGGGAGCCGATCGCGGTTTGGTACGCCGGTCTCTTGTGGTGGTCGAGATCGCGCTGTCTCTCGTATTGCTTGCCGGAGCGGGGCTTGCCGTGCGCAGTTTTATTAAGCTCCTCTCCGCCGATCCCGGTTACGATTCGCGAAACCTCCTGACCTTCTATTTGTCGCCCCTTATACGGAAAGCGGCGCAAGCCGAGGACTTCTATCGCCGCGTGCTCGAGCGCATGAGCGCGATTCCCGGAGTGCATTCCGTTGCCATGTCCCACTCCATCCCTCCAGGCGGCGAGGAGGTCGACGGGCCTGTGATCACCTCTGAACACCCTGACATGGATCCCAACCACGCTCCGGACATTGTCTATAATCCCATAAGCCCCAATTACTTTCGAACCATGCGCGTTCCCCTGCTTGCAGGCCGCGAATTCTCCAGTGCAGACGTTCATGGTGCGAGTCCGGCAGTCATTTTGAATGAAGCCGCGGCGCGCTCGCTTTTCCCCGGCGAGAACGCCGTTGGTCTGAGAGTCAAACTTGGGGCGGACAATCTGGCCGCGTGGTGGACCATCGTTGGCGTGGTTGCCGATGAACGATATTTCGGGTGGGATAGCGATCGGAGTCCTACCGCGTACTTGCCGGTCTCGCAAATTCTCCAGGACAACATGCCTGACTACGACGCCGCGATCATCCTGCGCACCAATTCTGAGCCCTTTTCGTTCCTCCCTGCGGTTCGCAGCACCATGACCTCGATCGACAACCATATGGCGCTGCTGGGACCGGAGACTATGGAGCAGCGTCTTGGGCATACCTTTGCGCCCCATCGCTTCAACATGGCGTTGCTCACTGCGTTTGCAAGCTTGGCGTTGCTACTAGCCGCAGTCGGCATCTATGGAGTAATGGCGCAGTTCGTCGCCCAGCGTACACACGAAATTGGCATACGCATGGCTCTCGGTGCGCGTCCGATCGAAGTAGTCCGTCTCGTGCTCGGACAAGGGGTGCGGCTAGCCTTGCTTGGTTTGGCTATCGGCATTGCAGTGGCGGCAGCCGCCACGCGGCTAATTCGCTCGCTGCTTTACGGCGTCACCGCTTCCGATCCCCTGACTTTCGTTTTCGTTGCCACTTTGCTTATTTGTGTAGTTCTGCTGGCGTGTTTGGTGCCCGCGCGGCGCGCCATGCGCGTCGATCCCATCGTAGCGCTGCGCCACGAATAGCTATTGTAGTGGCCGGTCTTTCAGACCGGCCCGTGTCGTGAGGCATGATTATGAGACAAATGAGAGCATGGCTGTTGCGATTCGGCGGATTGTTCCGCAAGGTGCGGCAAGATCGGGATTTTGCGGTAGAGATGGACAGCCATCTCCAGATGCATATTGAAGACAATCTGCGCGCCGGCATGAGTCCCGCAGAAGCGCGCCGCCAAGCCCTCATCAAACTCGGCGGCGTCGAGCAAACCAAGGAAATCTACCGGGACCGACGTAGCCTTCCTTTCTTTGAAACGCTCCTGCAAGACTTGCGCTACGGCGCGCGCATGCTCCGCAAAAATCCCGGCTTCACCGCCGTTGTTGTACTGACCGTCGCTCTGGGCGTGGGCGCGAACGCCGCCATCTTCTCCGTCGTGGATGCCGTGCTTCTGAGACCGCTGCCCTATCCCGAATCCGATCGCCTCGTAATGGCGTGGGAAAAGGTCTCTCTGCCGAATTATCAGAACGATGAGAACAATCCCTCACCTGGCAATTTCTCCGACTGGAAAAATCAGAATACCGTTTTCGAAAACATGGGAGCCTACCGCAACCGCAGTTTCAATCTCACCGGAGAGGGTGAGCCGGTACGCGTCGAAGGCGAGCAAGTTTCCGCCGGCCTGTTTTCCGTTCTAAAAGTGAACGCGGCGCTCGGCCGTGTCTTCACTGCGGAAGACGATCAGCCCGCCGGCCGGCACGTCGTCGTGCTAAGCGACGGCTTATGGAAGAGCCGCTTTGGCGCGGATGCGCAAATTCTGCACAAAACAATCCTGTTCGATGGTGAGAGCTATGCCGTCGTCGGCGTCATGCCGACGGGTTTTCATTTCCCTGATCCCGACGACCAGTTCTGGGTCCCCATCGCCCTGACTCCCCAGGACCTCGCCAATCATGGGAGCCACAATTTGGTCGTCACCGCGCGGCTCAAGCAAAATGTTTCTCTTTCGCAAGCCCAGAGCGAATTGAATCGTATCGCGCAACGTCTTACGGAACTTTATCCCGATACCAATACAGGCGTGCAAGCGAACATTGTCGCACTCGAGGAAGAAATAGCCGGCCCCGTGCGCCCGGTGCTCGTTGCCCTTTTTGGCGCAGTGGGGTTTGTTTTGCTGATCGTTTGCACCAACGTTGCGAATTTGCTACTCGGACGTGCATCGGCCCGCCACCGCGAAATCGGCATTCGCATCGCCCTCGGCGCCGGACGAACGAGAATCCTGCGTCAGCTCTTGACGGAAAGCGCTCTTCTCGCGCTTCTGGGCTGCGCGCTCGGATTGCTTTTCGCCCGTTGGGGAATCCTCACTCTCAAACTGCTGAGCCCGCCTCATATCCCGCGCATGGACGAAATCCAAATAAACACTTCTGTCCTTGTTTTCAGCCTGGCGATTTCCCTCTTTGCGGGATTCATTTTCGGTGTCCTCCCTGCGCTTCAGGCCGCGCGTGGCAACGTCAATGATTCTTTGAAGGAAGGCGCACGGGAGTCCGCCGGTGGCGCGCGCCTGCGCACTCGCAATCTGCTGGTGATTCTCGAGACAGCACTCGGTGTCGTCGTGGTGATCGGCGCGGGGCTTCTTCTTCGCAGCTTTCTGATTCTTGAGCGTGTCCCGCTGGGTTTCCAGCCGCAGAATGTCCTCACGTTTCGCGTGATTCCCCGTGGCGAAAGATATTCACTATTAACGGGGCGCACCGCGTTTTATCAACAGGCCATTGAGCGTATCCAAGCGCTGCCCGGAGTGAGGTCCGCCGCGGCCGTCAGTTTCATTCCGCTGACTAATGCTCGTGCCAGCAAGGGCTTTTCCATCGAGGGCCGCATCCGGCCAGCTGCCGGACAAATCCCCATGGCCGGCTACGACGCCGTGACTCCCGGATATTTCGATTCGCTCCGGATTCCTTTCCGCAGCGGAAGAGATTTTTCCTGGCGCGACACTCCGCAAGGTCAACGCGTCGTCATCATTAACGAAGCCATGGCGCGAGCCTATTGGCCCGGCGCAGATCCTCTCGGGAAGCGCATCAAGTTCGGTACGCCCGAAGATCCGATTCCGTGGTGGACTGTTGCCGGAGTTGTGGGCGACATCCGTGAGTTCGACGTTCTGACACCGCCGCGGCCGACTCTGTACCTCCCCATATCACAGACGGACGATTCGAATTATGTCCTCCGCGACTGGGTGGTGCGCGCCAACGGCGATCCCCTGGCCATTGCCTCATCGGTCCGCGCGGCGATGCGCGAAGTGGATCCGGATTTGCCGGTGTCGCGCCTGCGCAGCCTCGAGCAGGTCCGGGATGTTTCCGTGGCGGCGCAGCGGTTCAACTTGTCGCTGTTTGGTTTGTTCGCGACACTCGCATTGGCGCTGGCGGCGGTGGGAATCTACGGCGTTATGGCCTACAGCGTGGCGCAACGAACGCGCGAAATCGGCATCCGTGTTGCTCTCGGTGCGCAGCGCGGTGAAGTTGTGCGTCTGCTTCTGGGCCAAGGCGCGCGGCTTGCTGCTCTCGGAGTGATTCTTGGCCTGGCCGGAGCCTTCGCCCTGACGCGGCTCATGGTTAACTTGCTGTACGGCGTGCGGCCAACGGATCCACTCACATTTGCAGGCGTGGCGATTCTGCTCGCTGCCGTCGCGCTCGCCGCGTGCTACTTCCCGGCGCGCCGCGCGATGCGCGTCGATCCAATCGTGGCGCTGCGTTACGAATAGTTTTGTAGTGGCCGGTCTTCAGACCGGCCGTGTCGTGAGGCATGATTATGAGACAAATGAGAGCATGGCTGTTGCGATTCGGCGGATTGTTCCGCAAGGTGCGGCAAGATCGGGATTTTGCGGTAGAGATGGACAGCCATCTCCAAATGCACATCGAAGACAATCTGCGTGCCGGCATGAACGCCGCAGAAGCGCGAAGGAAAGCGCTTATAAAATTGGGGGGCATCGAACAAACCAAAGAAATCTACCGCGACCGCCGCGGACTCCCTCTTCTTGAAACACTCTTCCAGGACTTGCGATTCGCCTTCCGCATGCTCCGCAAAAATCTCGGCTTCACCGCTGTCGCGGCCCTCACGCTGGCTCTTGGCATCGGCGCCAATACCGCCATTTTCAGCATCGTGAATGCCGTCGTCCTGCGTCCGCTGCCGTACAAAGATTCTTCGCGAATCGTCACCTTCCACACCAAAACGGCTATGTTCCCCAACTTCACGCTCGCTCTGACCTGGCCTGCTTTCCAGGAAGTTCGCTCGCAAGCCACTATGTTGGAGGAGACCGCGGCCTTCTGGGCCACAGACAGAACATTGACCGGTGTCGACCAGCCGGAAGTGCTGCGCGCAACCGGTGTCTCCAGCGGATTCTTCGAAGAACTGGGAGTCTACGCGCAGCAAGGCCGTTTGCTCTCCGAACAGGATCATCAGCCCGGACAGAACCGCGTAGCGGTCATCAGCAATGCCCTCTGGCGCACCCGCTTTGCAACAGATTCAGGCGTGATTGGCCGAAAACTAATTCTGGACAAAGAGGTCTACACCATCGTTGGAATCGCGGCCAAAGGTTTTGCGTTTCCAGAAAGGTCCGAAATTTGGTTGCCGCTCTCGCTTACCCCGGAAATCGAGCAGAACCAAAAGTTCTTCCGGTTCCAAGTCCTCGGCAGATTGCGAAAAGGGGAAAAGCTCGAAACGTTGCAAGCGGAACTCGCCACCATCGCGCAGCGTATAGCGAAATTAGATCCGGCTCTCGGCAAGGGATACAAACTTTCCGCAGAGCCGCTCCTGGAGAGTCGCGTCCACGATGCGCGGCAAAGTTACCTCGTTCTGCTCGCAGCAGCCACCTTCGTACTTCTGATCGCTTGCGCCAACTTGACAAGCCTCTTGATGGCGCGCGGCTGGGGCAGAAACCGCGAAATGGCCGTACGCGCCGCGCTGGGCGCCTCGCCCGGAAGACTGCAGCGTCAAGGCCTGGTCGAAAGCTGCCTCTTGGCATTGCTCGGCGGCGCGGTGGGAATCGCCCTGGCCGCGGGCATCGTTCAGGTTTTTCGCGCCATTGCGCCGAGCGGCACACCACGCCTCGCCGAAATAACGCCCGATTGGACATTATTGTGGTTCGCGCTCGCGAGTTCTCTGGTTTCAGGAGTTGTCTTCGGTCTCGCACCGGCGCGCCGTGCCGCGCGCATGGCTCCAAGCGACGCCCTGAAAGAAGGAACCGCGGGAAGCGTCACCGGCACTTCGCGATTTGGCAATGCGCTAGTCGTTGTGGAAGTGGCCCTCGCTTTCATTCTGCTCATCGGCTCGACGCTCATGATGCAGACGCTCGCTCACTTGCTGCACCAGAATCCCGGCTTCCGCTCCGACCGTCTCCTCACATTCGACTTGCCGCAGCCGCCGCAGTGGAGCCCCAAAGATTCCGACACAAATACCGCCGCCCAGATCGTGCGTTTGAAAGACATGCTCTCGCGTGTGCGCCGCTTGCCGGGAGTGGAAGACGTTGTCGCCTCCGATCACGGCATGTTGGACGGAATGATGTACGAGCATTCCGGCTTGCAACTGGAAGGCGCGCTTCCCGAACAATCCGCCGTAACGGAGAGCGTCATCGGGCGGTACATCTCGCCGGACTATTTCCGCATGCTGGGCATTTCTCTCGTGCGCGGCCGCGAGTTCGCAGAGCAGGACGAGCAAGGCGCGCAAAAAGTCGTCATGGTGAATGAAGCGATGGCCCGCAAATATTGGGGCACGCTGGACATCGTTGGAAAACGCATGAGCGTGTCCACGGACGGCAAGGGAACTCCGCAATGGAATGAGATTGTCGGCGTCGTCGCCAATGCCCGCGATGTCGAGATACAGGATGAGGCCATGCCGGAGTTTTATCTCGCTCTTTTCCAGTGGGGCGTGAGCTCGCATCACCTGATCGTCCGCACGCAAGCAAATCCCGATGCGCTGGCCGGAACGATTTCGCGGCAAATCTGGGCCGGATATCCTGACCAACCAGTGCGCCACGTCATGACTCTGACGGAGACGATTGCGGAATCCGTTGGCGATCAGCGCATGCACACCGTTCTTCTCGGAGTATTTGCTGGTGTGGGCTTGATGCTGGCGTTGCTGGGAGTTTATGGCGTCGTTTCGTATTCTGTGGCGCGCCGCACTCAGGAAATCGGCGTGCGCATGGCGTTGGGCGCCGCGCGCGCCGACGTGTTGCGTATGGTCCTGCGGCAAGGATTGACTCTCGTTGCCTGCGGAGCCGTCATCGGTGCCGTCGCGGCGCTCGGAGCCGTTCGCGTAATCGCCAGCGAGCTCTACGGCGTGAAGTCCAGCGATCCCTGGACGTTCTCCGGAGGTGCCGCGCTCATTCTCATCGTCGGTTGCCTCGCCTGCTGGATCCCGGCGCGCCGCGCCATGCGTGTCGATCCAATCGTTGCATTGCGTTACGAGTGAATCTACAAATCTGTCATTTCGACCGGAGGGACGGCGGTTTTTGCCGTCCCGGAGCGGAGAAATCTCTCTTCTACCTTAGTTTCTACTTCCCAATTCCCGCTTCTACGGCTTTTTCTTCTTGAACAATTCCCCCAACGCATTAATCGCGTCCGCCGGATTTTGCGTTTGCTGCTGCAAATTAGTTTTAGCTCCAGGAGCCGTCCCACCGGCGCAGCCCAACTGTGACTGGAGCAAGCTAGCCGCGGTCCCTTCGATGTCCGGTACAAACTTCGGATCGGCCGTCGTCCCGTGAATCTGAAAAGGAATCGTCGCTCCTTTGCACCCTCCCTTGCCTCCGCCGATGGCGCCCAGGATGCCCCCAATTCCCGATGCCGGCGCGCCTCCTGACGACGCATAAGTCGCGGTGTTCGCCAGCGTCGCCGCCATCTTGAAGTCCAGATTATTTTTCGAGTCGAGCGTGCCTGCGCCAACCAGCGTGCCGAGCGCCGGAATCGCCGCCAGGAAATTCTCAGCTTCCAGCCCGGTAGGAGCCATGTGCAAATTCGTTGTGATTTTCTCTATGTCCAGGTCCTGGCCGGTTTTCAAGCCTGTCAGCGCGGAAATCGTGGACATCCTCGATCCCAGGTCAAAGCCCGCCAGCTTCGCGTTATACAAACCGACCGTCCCGGTAGTGATCAGTTTGTTGGTTGGCCCCGTTATGTTGAGATTTGTGTTGAGCGCGCCTGCGGCCAGCGAAGCGCCTTTCGGAAGGTGGATGCCCAGCGCGGGGAGAAACGCTTCCAGGTCGCGGGCGGGCATGTTCTCGCCTTCGACCTTGGCATTGACAATGGTTTCGTCTCCGGGCGACTGAAACGTGCCGGAGAGATGCGCCGCGGCGCTGCCGATATTGAGCGTCGACGGATTGAGCACTCCGGCGTCCTTGCGCAGATTGTACTTCGTAGCAAAATTCACGGTCACAGGAACTCCCGCCGGTGAACCGCCCGCAACCAAAAGCGCCTTGGACAGCTTGGCGTTGCCTTTGGTCTGCGCCTCGCCGCCTTGCGAAGAAAGACTGGCATCCAGGTCCACAATGCCGCCAAGGCCCATGGAAGGATCGAGGAATCCCGTGGAAGCAAGATTCAATCCCGTCACGTTCAGCTTGGCGTTCAGCGGAGTCAGCGCGGTGTCCGCTTGATCGACCGGGCCGAACGTCCCGTCCAGCTTGAGTTTGCCGCCCGCGGGCAGATCGGCTGTCACCGTAACCGGAAACTTGGAAGTCAGCGAAACGTCCGAAGCCGTCACGTTGACGTGATCATACGTGCTGCGCTTCTGCGAATTCGTCGAGCCCACGATGATGCTGCCGTCGCTCAGCGTAAGTTTCTGGATGGAAACTTCCGCCGCGCCTGCCGCGGGCGAAGGCTTTTCCGCAGGCGCCTTCTTGGCTTCCGCTTTCGCGGCGGCCCCGCCCAGCGAAGAATAGTTCCACTGCCCCGCCCCGTTATGCAGCAAGGTCACTTTGGGGCTGGCAATCGTCACGCCGGTAACATTCAGCGTCTTCGAGAGAATCAGCGGCATCACTTCAACGCCCACGTCCAGCGACTTGGCTGTCAGGAACGGAGCAGAGCTGAATTTCGGGTCGTCGCCAATGGAAAGGTTTTCCGCGGAAAGTGACCCGCTGATCAGCGACAAGCTGATATTGCCCAATTGCACTTTGCGTCCCAGCGCCGCCGAAGCCTTCTCTTCAATAATGGGCCGGAACTGGTTCACGGGGATCAAAAACGGCGCAACAAGCACCACCACAACCAGCACCGTCACCACAATCAGCACAATCTTCACTGTCTTATTCACGGCAGCCTCCCAAGGCCCCAAGGCTGGACAAGCGGGCGATCCCCATGCGGAAACGCCAGCATAGCACGGTGACCATATATACGAGGCCGCGCATAGTCGGGAGACTCGTTCTGGCGATGGGTCACGAATATGTCTTCCTCAGGTCGGGGAGTCTCCCGGCTTCGACAGCGCGGCGATAGCAGGCAGGACCCCTAATGCCGGAGCCGTATGGAATGGGAGGAGAGAGACTGGAGCAAGAGGCTAGCGAAAGGCAGCCCACCCTTGCAAACCCGAAGCTGTGAAGAAACCAGCTTGAGTGAGTGGCAAGAGATGTGGGCCATGTTTTTTGCGTTGGCGGTTTCGCGGTCCGAGGTTTTTGCGACCCTCTATTGTTTCCTTTAGCCTAGTGCAGGGCTCGT
>Ga0209239_1000109_pt1 | contig 48444 bp, 60 predicted proteins | sample GraSoi013_2_20cm_FD_185824 | JGI IMG/M metagenome (GOLD analysis project Ga0209239, IMG submission 185824) | Grasslands soil microbial communities from the Angelo Coastal Reserve, California, USA - Sample 10_02_2013_2_20cm (SPAdes) (version 2) | ecosystem: Environmental > Terrestrial > Soil >...
GATGTGCCGACCCCGAAACCATCGGCTCCGGCTTCTGAAAGGGTCCTAACCGACTCGTCGTCTAGTCCTCCCGAAACGAAGATCTTAACGTCTTTGAACCCCCTTGAGTCCAACTCCCAACGAACTTCTCTGATTATCTCTTGGAAATTTCCTCTTCGAGAACTAGGAGTGTCCAATCTTACCCCGTACAATGACTTTCCCAACGCCTGAGCGGCCATGATTGACTCTGTCTTCTCGTCATAATACGTATCGACCAACGCAATTCGTGGCACTTCTTTCGGCATGTACTTGTCGAAGCTCTTCCACGCGCGGATCTGATCCCCGATTGCGATGATGAGAGAATGGGGCATCGTGCCTGTTGGGCTCTTGCCTAGTAGTTTGGCTCCTATCATGCTGGAGACCGCGTCGAATCCTCCGATGAAACACGCTCGATCAATCATTGGGGCTAGAGCAGGATGGGCACGGCGGATTCCAAACGAGAAAACTGTCTTAGTCCCCGCGGCCCTGCGGACTCTACTTGCCATGGTTGCTATGCCTGAAGCCTGGCAGAGAAGGCCGAGTAGAGGAGTCTCATAGAGACAAAAATCCAGATATCGGCCCTCTATGACCATGACAGGTTCGCGCACACCTGAGGAGTCGACGGGGCGAAAGAGTGTGCCTTCTGGAAAAGACCTCACTCGAACGTTGAGTCCTTCTAGAAGGTGTGAAGCTTCCTCGATACCTGCAAGTATTCCCCATTCCCAGTTCTTGGGAAGCGAGCCCGTGGTGATCTCGGCTGTTACGTGAATATCTGAGAGCCCTTCCTTTTCAAGAATCTCTTTAGTTCGCTCGAAGTACACGTCACTTGTTTCTGCGTTCTTGATCTCTTCTTCGGTCGCCGTGTGGAATTTTCGCGGGTTCACTCTGATCCTTCTGTGAAAGCTTCCTGCTTCCTAGATATGTTCTATTGCTCATGCCGCGACGCTTGACATAGGATACTTTCGACAAGTTATAACTAGGATAGGCTGCTTAGTTGCCTTGAAGGAAGATATTCTACGAGATCTCTAGAAGAGCTTGCAAAGAAGGCTCTTGAACTCAAAGAACGAGGCATGTCTACTTATGAGATTGCCGACGAGCTGAAGGTCCAGGCTGACACGGTTGTCTGGCTCTTGCTTCATGGAAAGGACGGAGTCAAGACCCGCGATGCCTACGATGTTTATGTTAACTGGAATCCGATAGGGTCCAGCGTCCGCCGATTGACGCTTGTCGGAAGAGCAATGGCCGATATGGTACGAGAAGCAGTTGAACAGAACCTAATGGAGGAGCCAGAGGTCGTTGCTGGAATCGAAGCGGGCGGCATGGCGCTTGGTCTCATAGTGGCAAGATCACTGGGGAAACCTGTGGCTTCCGTAAGACCCCAACGCTTAGGGGAGAAGAAGGTTGCCGGGGCGGTAAACCCAAGTTTCTCCGCTGTCGAGGGTAAGAAGGTGCTGATCGTAGACACCATTCTCAGAATGGGCGAAACCATTAGGGCCGCTATTGAGACTCTCCAGAGTGTGAAGTCGAAGCCGGTAGGCGTGTCTGTTCTCGCTAACAAGAGCGGAAAGGATAGCATTGAGGGGGTCCCCGTTAGGTCTTTGATGGAGCTGTTGCCGGTGGGCAAACAGCCGCATTCTTAGTTTTGTGCTACAATAGATGGCAACAATAGAAATCTGATTCGACTGTACACGACGGGATTATATCCTAGGGTAGCACGGTATTGGATTAGTGGATGAATAACGGCAACCAAGTTCATGCAGTCTCTGGACCCGGAAATATACGCCCAGTTAAGAAAGATGGCGAAAGACCGAGGCATTACTATGCAGGAACTGATTAGAGCCGTGATCGTCCCGGACTGGATGCGCAAAGCCGGCGCTTCTCATCCGAGCTCAGGAAGAGCTATCAGGAAAGGCGTCCGCAGGCTCAGAAGGACGAGAGCCACCGTGACAGCCTAGGGTTACCGAAGATACCCGAACCTCTCCTATTCCAAGACTTCTTCTTTCTGAAGAACTGTCTCCTAGTCCCGCCTTCATCAAGCTCGACAAATCGCCTACTTTCGCCTTCTACAATTTGCCCATGCATGAAAGAAGCGCAATCTTATCTTCTTCTAAATGGAACCTCAGGGAAAGGGAACTGTCCAGATTGCAAGTGACTTCTCAACCCAAGAAAGTAACCTTCGTCACCCTCCTGGCCGATGAGACGATTCATCCACGGTACGAAGAGGCGCTGAAGCATGTTGAGCGTGATTTTGGAAAGCATCATCCAATGTTCATCAACGGACGCCAAGTCCTTGCCGGTGGCGAGTTCGAGGTTCACAGCCCTGTAGATTCGAGCATTCTTTTGGGGTATTTCCAGAAAGGCAACGCAGAGTTCGCGCGGAAGGCTCTAGAAGCGGCTAACGAACATTTTGCGGCTTGGAGTAGTAGACCGTGGAAGGAACGTGTCCAGCTTATTCGCAAAACGGCGGACGTCCTAGAGAAACGCCAGTTCCATCTCGCTGCGCTCATGACGTACGAGGTTGCGAAGAACCGGTACGAGGCGATCGCGGAGGCCAACGAGGCCGTTGATTTCCTCAACTACTATGCACGCTTGATGGAGGAGAATGAGGGCTATGTCAGGCCGATGGAGCGCATTGTTCCTGGTGAGGACAGTAAGAGCGTCCTGCGACCGTACGGTGCCTGGGCGGTCATTTCGCCATTCAACTTTCCATTGTCGCTAGCGACGACGATGATTGCTGGCGCTTTGATTGCGGGTAATACAGTGGTCTTCAAGCCGACTAGTGAGGCTCCTTTCACTGCTCTGAAACTGTATGAGGCTCTTGTCGAGGCTGGGATTCCTGCGGGCGTCATCAACTACGTTACTGGTCCAGGTAGCGCTTTCGGGGCTGAGTTCGCTAGTAATCTGATGGTGGCTGGAATAGCGTTTACTGGTTCGCGGGATGTCGGCATGCAGCTCTACAGGGATTTTGTTGTGAAGCAGCCGTATCCGAAGCCGTTCATTGCTGAGATGGGCAGCAAGAATCCGGCGATTGTGACTTCGAAGGCGGATCTCGACAAGGCGGCGGAGGGCGTGGTCAGGTCGGCGTTTGGCTATGATGGTCAGAAGTGTAGCGCGACGTCGAGGGTCTACGTTGAACGTGGCGTGCGGGAGGATTTCTTGAAGATTCTCAAATTGAAGGTTGAGAAGGTTGCGGTGGTCGGTGATCCCCGGCAGAAGTCGACGTTTGTCGGTCCGGTGATTGATGAGACTGCGTTCAGGAAGTATCAGAGGGCTGTTGAGCAGGCCAGGAAGGATGGGAAGGTTCTGGTTGGTGGGGAGGTTCCGAAGATGTCTCTTCCGAAGGGCTACTATGTTACTCCTACTGTTGTGTATGGTCTTCCTCCGGATCACCGTTTGATGAAGGAGGAGCTGTTTGTGCCGCTGGTGGCTGTTGACGAAGTCTCGTCTCTGGACGAGGCGTTAGAGAAGGCGAACAAAACAGAGTTCGGACTAACAGCTGGAGTGTTTACGAAGGATCCACAAGAGCAGGCCCAGTTCTTCGAGAAGATACGGTTCGGCGTAGTCTACGCGAACCGGAAAGGCGGAGCAACAACCGGAGCTTGGCCCGGCGCGCAGCCGTTCGGCGGCTGGAAGGGCAGCGGCGCAACAGGGAAGGGCGCAGGCGGACCCTACTATCTGCTCCAGTTCATGCACGAACAAGCCCAGACCGTAGTCAAGGACTCGTAGACGCCTCGCGGCTTCTGGCACTCGCAGGGCCTTCTTTTCCGCTTGTCCCGGGCGGATACCCCTACCCACCTTCCCGAACGAATTTCACGAAGGAAGTCTCACTTTCCTAGGGCAAACTGTCTGTTTTGTGCATGTTTGAGCCCAGTTTTTGACCAGAACGGGATCTAGAATCTCTGGCCGGGCCCCTGAGATCTCCCGGACGCTTGTTAGCCTAGAACCGGAGATAGGGAAAAGCAGTTCTGCGTCTCGAGACTAGTCAACATACCTTAATTTTCGAAGGGGTCTTCTGTCTACCAGATTTTAACATGGACCGCTCAACCATTCCGTATCACTGATCACGAATCTGTCGCCGGCCTATACATCGTCATGCACCCTCAGCCGTTCCCAAGGCGATTCCTAGGGACAATCAGGTCGCTGACCATTACTGTCTGCAATCAAGGGACATAGATTGAGAACCGTTTTCTTGTGAACTTCCACAAAGACGAGGTTTGTGTCGCGAAGGAGCAACTACTTTTCAGATTTCTTCGTTGGTAACGGGTTTGGTAACCGCAAATGGTAACAGCCGGCCTGCCAGAGGCTTTGAACGCAAAAAGAAGACAGCGCTGGATCGCACATCCATGGCCCACGCCCAACGCCTTCGAACACATATCTGCATGGGAAACGATCCCACTTGACATGCGCGGCGAAAGCTTTGACCAGGCTCTGCAGCTGATTTCCAAAAGTGTTCGAGTTGAACACATCATGACGCCCGAAAATGAGCTAGTTTGCTCATCCGTCGAATCTGACGCATCCAATGCAAAGGACCTTTCGAACTCAACTGGGTATGATGTAATCCCGATCAGAAATGAAAAGACAATCTCGGCCTATTACGAGAAAGAGAATGGCACGACACTACAGATTAGGGTCGAAAATCTAATCAACTGGGGAAGTGCAGTATCTAATTGTCTCGGGCTCTTCCACGAGAACGAGTTCTTCTTTGTCAACAGAGAGAACGGCATCGTTGGCTTTGTCAACCAGGCAGACTTGGATAAACCGCCTGTTCGACTTCTTTTTTACGTGCTAATAAGCCGTTTAGAAACTGTTCTTGTGAGTGTAATCACCTCCGCATATCAGAAGGATTCATGGAGTAGACTTCTATCTCAGGAAAGAAGAGCCAAACTAAAGCAAATCTTTGACGCCAAGGAGAAACGCGGGTTGCAAGTCGACCTTGTCAGTTGTCTTAACCTCTCTGACATGCTGACGATTCTCCAAAAGGGCACTACTTTGCTCAAAACGCTTCATTTCGGGTCAAGGAGTGAGTGCGAGAAGACCTGCGGAGGACTCGATCAACTGAGGAACGACATAATGCACACTATCAGTCCCACTCTATTGGGAGAGGGAACCAAGAAGCTCCTCGAACGACTCGAAAACCTACGGCAGTTAACCCAAAGATGCCAGGAAGCTCTTCCCCTTCTTGATACGTCTCAGAAAATCAGCCAGTAAGAAACCGGTCTTCGATGCCATTCCGACGCTTCGGGATCTGGCCTGGCTTCCCCATTCGACGAAAACAATTAATCTCCTAGTGATGAGTCATGCCGACGAGAGATAGGTAGCAGTTGAGCGACGACCCGAGAGCGACTTGTCCTGAATGTGGTGAGCCGCTCATGGTTGAAATGATAACAGACGAGAAGACCGGAAGGCTAAAGATCAGTGTCGGATGCGAAGGCACCGCTGACGACGAATTCGAATTCGAGATCTCGACAGGGCTGTATGAGGAAGACTTTGACGAGCTCGAAATCGGTAAGCAGATCAAAATGGTTGGGGCTGTCATGCGGCGAAAATCCGACCCAGAACTGGAAGATGCGGAGCAATAGCTTGGATTCCACATCGGTCTAGCCTTTCTTCAAAATGCCACCTTGATTCTACAAGAGTAAGCATCATCTACTCGTACTCGAATCTCGCGTAACAATTCACCGCTTCGACAAAGCGGATTTCCGAAAGCACAGTTTTTTTCGCGAACTTATTCATGAGCCAATAACCCATAATCGTTATAAACTCACACTTCGCCGCGGTTTCCAGGCGCGTGAGTGGGGCCTCCCACCCGTTGCGCCTCGCAAGAAAAAACCCGGAGTAGGGAGGCAGAATGATCAGACCAGAAAATAGAAGACAATGGGTTCCTAAAACTGCAGAGCTAACGCTCGCCGCTGGCCTTGCAGCTTCCTACATTATCACAACGTTCATCCCATTGACGCCCTTCATAGGCGGTCCCGGTTTCATCACCCTCGAAATCGTCATGCTCCCGATAATCGCCGCGCTCTTGCGACCTATCCCAGCACTCGCAACAGTATTTGTCGGCAGCCTAGGAATGGCCCTTGGACAGCCCAGCTTCTACCAAGTCTTCGGACTCCCCGGACTTCTAATTCCCCTAGTCGCCGTTGGAGCGGGGAGCATTGCTTTCCACTATCGTCTGGGACCAATCGTGCCATGGGCCTATGTCTTAGCCGGCGCAGTTTTTTACATCGCATTATCCAAAGGCGGGACACTCTTCTGGCTCGCACCATATCTCCTAGTAATCGTGTCTCTGCCCGCAACGTTTCGAATGAAAAAAAATCCACGGATTGGATTACTGACTTTCTACATCGCCATGACTGAACAGGTAACGCTGAATATTCTCAGCATAAGCATCCTAAGCCTCACCGGACCAGTCTGGTCCGTGATAACTCCGCTAATGTACGTAGAGCGGACGATAGCGACACTCGGAGGCGCGGCGGGAATCGTTGCCCTTAAATCGGGACTTGGAGGCAGACTCGACTTAGTGGATCAGTCGCCCAGGGAGGTGAGACAGTAGAAATGTGTGTTACACCAGTCGTAAAATGCTGGCACTGTGGAGAATGGTTCGTCAAGATATCTAATAGAGAGAGCTTCGAGGCATGTCCCAGCTGTGGAAAGGGCTTCGAGCAGCTCAGCCCTGAGGCACAACGGGCCGTGAAGGCTACTCTAGCGCCATTCTTTGAAGTCCCACAACTCAAGCAGGTGGCTTAGCCACCTGGCTTGACATGGGTCCGTGTGAGAATTGATAGACAAAGAAAGACACTTTCTGTCAATAAAGCACGAACCGTGGGGAACCATTTTAAGGAATTGAATCTAACCGGCGCCTCGATTCAACCCTGCCTAGATTTGAGAATCTTCTTTGGATTGGAGAGCAGAAGTGGCCCTTGCGGTCCGATAGGCAGTCCGACTATGTGATGGATTCGTGCATTAGTTACTACGACGACGAGACGCCTTCCCTTCAATACAATCCTGGCGAGTTATTTCTGGACAACGGCGCGTTTTCGGCGAGTATGAGCGGTGTTGAGCTAGATGCTGACAGGATAATAGCGGTTCAAGAGGCGTTGATGCCGACGTTCACAATACCTTTGGATTATCCTTTTGGAAGACACACTTTCTCTATTCCTCAAATGCAGAGGCGATGGAATCAAACTAGAACGAACATTCTATACTGGCAGAGCTCTACGCGACTGGGGGGCCGACTCGTTCCGACCCTGCACGCTTGGAGCAAACGTTCGCTAGTCGATAATGTTGATTGGTTGTCTAGGAATGCTGACGCTGACACAATCGCTCTTGGCAGTCTAATAGATGGCACCGGATTTACGATGGACTCTCGAGGCTACTTTGGGGACAGACAGCCCAAGGAACATACAATTGACATGGTGTCAAACGCTATTGAGGCGATTCATGAGTCTACTGACTTCAACGTCCATCTTATGGGATTCGGCTCATCGCCAATGATGCTTCATCTTGCCTACTTTCTAGGAGCGAACAGTACTGACTCTTCAGGTCACAGACGAAAGGCCGCATATGGAAAAATCGTTCTACAGTCCACGGGAGAGCGTTACCTGGGTGGTGATCCCGGCGTGTTCGGCAAAGGAATGGAACTTACCAGCAAGCGCAAGTCCGATGTCATGGAGCTCGAGACATGTTCCTGCGACATTTGCTTGACGAATAAAGATCTCCTCTGGCAAGGTTGGAAAGCACGGGCACTTCATAATGAGCTACATTTGCCACATCTACGATAACAGCGTTCATGACCCCGAACATTTCACAAACCTAGCGAACCTCACTGCTTTTCCTCAGTGTCTCCAATCTCTGACCGAATGGGGACCTGTCTCAGCGGTCCTGAAGTATCATGCGTCCAAGGTGTACGGATACAAAGGCCCGGCGGGAAGCATACCTCCTCCACCTGTCCACTATCCATTCGTGTGGAGCCATCAGTTAGAACTGCCTCCAGAAAGATTGGTCAAGGTAGTAAACTATCTACGGGAGCAGAGAAGTAAGAATCCTCAGTACTCGGGAACACGCAAGACTGCACGAAATATAGCCCCTAGGGCAGGGGCGAGATTAGGTTCTGATCAAGTGTAGAATTGTCCGCTATCTCGTAGGCACTCCCACAGCCAATCATATCTCCCTTTGTTTGTCTGACCAGTCCATCCCTTCGGCTTGAATCCTCTTTGGTAGATCACATTTCCATACAGTTGAATCCCCAGTCTGTTGGGCCGAAAATCAGAACCTTCAGTTAAGGGAACAGCTCTCTTAAACAGAATATTTGTTCTTCCCTCCTTCTGTCCGACAGCGCACCAAAAATCTTCCTCATCTCTCCGTGAATGAGGGCTTGAACGGATTTGCGACATTATTTCTGTTTCGGGATTAACAATAGTTCCGTTGGCGTCGGTGACTCCGGTAAGCTCACCACGTCTCACAGACACGCCGAAAACCTCATTGATCCTCATACCACCAACTAGATATTTTTTCAGAGGATATTGGTTAGCATTTGCATTGGGATCAAAGAGACTTGAAACGAAGAAAAATAGATCATCCTTGCGCAATTTCGGAGGTTGCTTTGCTCGCGTGTTCGATCGGGACCTGTTGTCGTGGTGAATCTCTCCAACTCTAGGTTCACCGTAGGTAAAGCCCAGCGGAGGCGGGTCTAAGTGGTCACCCTTGAAGGCTCTGATTTCAAAACGATAAAGCGGCACGTCATAAAGACAAGGGAATGTGGGGGGTGCTACGTCACTGAAGATTGGCGTATTTCCTTCATTACCAGCGTCTGCGTAAACGTGAAGAAAGAGCCCTCTTCCGTTCGTGGATGTCGTTTCTCTTCACCGATGATGGTAGTTTCTTTCTGTCTCCAATGATTTGTTGAAGAGGCTTAGGATGTGGATCTCAGTGAGGAAGCACTCGAAGACCTCCGAGACACAACTGCATTATTGCTATCCCTATTCACCCTGATTGGTCTGACTGTTACTATTCGGCGTATGAGAATCCGTTCCGGAACTAACTGGCGGCTGTTGTAGCGTGGGCGTCCAGCGCTTCTAGGAAGACTTCCTCACGGCCGACTGGAAAAACCCCTGAGGCAGCCACCGTGTGGCCATCACCAAAACCACCCACCCTCATACAGGCGTCCGACAGTATCATGGATAGTGGTGGCCGCTTGCCGGTTTCTATCATCCTCGATAGCGGTTGGGGGGCTCGTCCCGAGACCTTCACCAACGGCGAGGGGAGTTTGCCCCATCCTGGCACTTCGTGGGGTACGTTCATCATTCCTATGAGGTACTTGACAGGATTGACGAATCTCTGGTAACTTAGATAGGAACAGAAGTTTCCCACAACCTTACCGCTCATTCCCCTGTAATTGTCCCTGGCATGGAACCATTGGACATTCTTCATCTGGGAGAGACCATCCTTGCGGATCTTTTCCATCATTCGCTGGTTCGCATTTCTTCTCTCCTCCTCGAATTCCTTTGCTGTTTCCAAGACGTGTTTCTCGAATCCTTTGATGCATGCAGACAGACCGAGTTGTGGACCGCCACGATAGTAGCCCACGGACCCGAGAACGTTCAATATGGAAGAGGCTCGTGACGGAGAGAGCCAAGGCACAGCTCCGTCGAACTTGATGCCTCCCCGCGGGGTCCGTTTGACTGCTCCCGTTTTCTCAGCATCTCCTATGGGAATCTTGTTGAGGCCCTGAGCTTCGCCAGGTATCTCTGTAGAACCTATGATGGCAAGAGGCGCAAAGGTAACGAGTGAAGGGTCTACGGTCTTGGCGAACAAATATGCGACCGTTGACGAAGACGCGTCGTTTTCCCCGGAGAATCCGTTGAGTTCAGGGTTCAGGTTGTGAACCAACGGATCTCTGCTTTCGGATGTGTCATGATGGTCCAAGATGACGAGAATGCTCCTTGACCGGTTCTGACTTTCTAGCAATTGAACATGTCCCGAGCCTAAGTCCGAGAAGACGACTAGATGGCGTGGGCCTGCTTCGACATCTCTCACAACTTCCGGGTAGAGCTTGTCAAGACAAATGAGTCGCGTCTCAATGCCTAGCTTCTCGATCGCGAGTTTTGTCAGGGCTGCGGAGCAGAGGCCGTCGGCTTCATCGTGATGGAGGATGATGGCGTCCTTTAGGCCCGACTGTACTATCGTTTCTTTGGCTTGGGCTAGCTTGTTGAGGAAAGACTCGAGTTGTGCCGAGTTATTGTAACCTGGGCTGGGGCTTTTTCGTTCTCCTATTTTTTTGTTGACGGAAAAACGATCTATATTCAATGGAAAAGTCACAATGGCTCGGACCTGCCTTGTTCTCCATAGTCGCGGGACTCCTGGGGGTTTTGCTAATCCCTTTTCAGCAGTCTTGTCCTCCAGAGCCTCTTGGCGTTCAGTGCTCTGGATATGTAACTCCCGCCATCGACCTTGCACTCCTCTACGCCTCTGTAGCTGCAATTATAGGAGGGATTGCGACGCTCGGTCTGCTCACCTTTCAATGGGCAAGAGCGAAAAACTTGGGAAATGGATCTTCGAACCCTCAGTAGGTCGCTAACGTTTAAGCGAAACATTAGGCATCCACCATTCTTGTAACCTACGAGATGGGGAATTGGACTCACAGACTACTGATGCTGACGACCAACACATTCTCAGAATCGCAAATGAAATCATAGACGACCTCAACATATCCATTTTCAGACCCAACGCAGTCGCCTGGACTGAAGACCTTCCGATCACGCTGGTCGACACGGACACGCCAGTTCCTGAAATGGCTGGAATGGTCAGACGCGATGTGCCTGTTGGTTGGTCCGTCTTCACCTGGGACAGGGTCATCTTGAATCCCCAGATGAAGGGAAAACTCAGCCCAGCGGAGTGGCGGCCTCTCTTAGTGTCTTCTCTGATTTACGAAGCGCGGCTAAGAGGCAGACGTGACCTAGCGACCATTCTGGCTTGGACCCCATTCATTATCGATGGGATAGGCTGGTGGTGGCTTTTTGCCGTCTGGACCTCGAAGCCGGGAATACCTGCCCTCTTAGCCATCGCAGACTCCATAGGACTAATCGCTGCCTTCCTCGTAGGTGGACTGTTATCCAGATGGCTTCCGAAGAGACTGAGGCTTGAAGCCGACACTCTCGCATCGGCGCTTGTTGGACTAGAAATATTGAAGCGGGTGTTGGAGAAGATGGAAAGTCTTGGACTTGTCGATGAATATGCAGGTTCACTTTGGGGGATGGGTTATCCCTTTTCAGGGGAGTTGATGAGCGGTCGGCCAACGCTGGCTGAGAGGATTAGGAACCTCGAAGGGCCTAGAGAAGCAGAGGGCAGCGTTTAGCAATTCCAGATGGAAAGAGCAACTGCACCTCATGGAGACTGGTGGGTTTCCTTCCACGCAGTCCTAAGCTCTCGTATCTTCCTGCTTTCTACTAAGTATACCACAATCAATGTTCCTAACGCGTATGCGACAATGGCGTATGTGACTACACCAAGGAAAAGAAAACCCGGGGCAAGAAATCGACCGAATAACGCATCCATAACGATTAGTGCAGCCCAAGAGGGGATGATGACATAAATGGTGAGTCTTAGTTTGTGTCTGACCCACTGCACATAGTCTGGATGTGAGGCTTCCCGATGAGGTCTCCAGAGCGTCGTCTCGACTTCAACGCCACAAATCGGGCATTTCATTCGGAGTGGTTTCTCCTGGGCATATCGTAGAGATGCAAATAGACTAATCCAAATACCGAGCAGAAGAGCGTGACAAGAGCCAAAATCGACAGAAGGTCCCAAGAATTGAGACCCCAAGAACCGAGACCCAGCCAGTGTGGAACGACTATCCCTACCCAGACCACCAGATTAATCGTAAGGAGGATTTGTAAGACACGCCAGCTCCCAGTTCGACGCTTCAAGCCTTTCTTGCCCAATTGAAAAGCGGAAGACTCGAAAAAAAGAATTGCTGTGAAACTTTGGGTGTTACGGGCTGGGGGGACGACGGCGTCTATACACCACGTACAGATTCACAAATGCGATGTCAACAGCAATTAATGACATGATGAAATTGTTGACGGCGGCTCCCAAGGGTAGATTTGCGAGGTTGAGCGTATAGAGCCAGTTTGCCAAGATTAGATAGAGACTGAAGACTGCGAAGCCCAGCACTGGGACTCCGAGAGCTTTGGCTCTTTCCAATTACCACCGCTGTTTCGTTATCATTTTCCCGACAAAAAAGGATTACTGAAGGGTTGCTAGATTGCGACGCTTGTTTTGCTCACCTTTCAATGGGCAAGAGCGAGAAGCTTGGGCAGCTAGACAATTCTTTTCGGCGGTCCATCGGGAATCCGCTTCCTACACGATAACTTGCGCGCTGTCTACTGTTTTATGAATTTGGCGATAAAATAGCCGGCCCCGTCTAGCTCGGGATCGAATCTCTGAGTCAGCTTCTCCGAATCGAGACCTGCGCGTCCCACAATCGGGCTTGCAGTAACCTTGACGAGTCCTAGCTTTTCTTCCGCGAACGTCGCGACCTCTTCACATTCTTCCCCTGTAACCGTGCAGACGCTGTATACTACTGTTCCACCCTCTTTGACTAAAGCCGCGGCTGTGGTCATGAACTGTTTCTGGTAGGAGGAGAGATTCTCGATATCCCTCTTGGTCGTTCCGATGGACAGCTTTGGCATCACTCCCAATCCAGTGCAGGGAGGATCAACAAGCACTTTGTCTGCGTTGAATTTGTAATCCAGATGTGCATATCTAGAATCGTGGGCGATAAGCTGGTAGTTCTCGCATCGGAGTCTTTCCAAGTGTTCACGTGCCTTACCTATCTTCTCCTCGTTTCTGTCGAAACCAATAATCCTCGCCTTATTCTTCGTCAACTGGCAGAGGTACGACATCTTGCCCGCGGGCGCGCAGTTAAGGTCTACAATGACCTCGCCCGGCTTCGGATCCAGAACCTGGCAGGTGACCATAGCGGGGAGCGATTGCAGATGGATCAGGCCAGCCTCGTACCAGGATGTTTCTCGCATGTGAGGGAGAAGGAATCGGCTGTGCAGAATTTCGACGGCGATTCCCTGATGGTACCTGAGGATACTGGTCTCGCTCTGACGAGCAATGCCTGACCCGACTGGGGTCCCGCTTGGGTCGACAACTGTTACTGACATTCCGGCCTTCAGTTTCTTGCAGTTCCTAACCCCCCTAGCATAGAGATGTGCGCCCTGCATCACCGCTTCTGCTGCGAATCGGTCTGCTTCGACTCTCATCTCATTCAAGGGGATTGTTGATTCTCTGACCGGAAGAAATCCCGCGTCCATTACTTTCTCATGAAATCCGACCTCGAGTCCACGGCAGCGCATACTCTCCAAAGTATCGAGCTGGCTGCCAACAAGATCGTTCAAACGGAAATAGTATCTTGGACCCATCCCGCCAAGAGATTGGATTACGCTGGTGAGTCGGCCATCGTAAACTGTTGCAAGACATTGGCGTAGAGACTCATCGAGCCTCGGAAGAGACTGAGCTTTGAGCGGCGCGTTTGAAGGGTTCGTGGTCTCGCCTAACTCCGTATCAGTTGCTCGCGGAGGCCCGATTTTGTTCAAGCCGCCTTTGGATAAGGGTCTCTTCTCTGATGGATACCAACCTTTCGGTCAGGACATCGGTACGCCGACAGGACTGAGACCTACAGGTTCACGGGCAAACATGTTAGCCAAACGATACGTTTCTAGTATGAGGCATCGGAGCTGGTACTATTAGGCTCAGTCCTATTTGTCTAAGACTTCGCCTGTCATGCTTTCGAATTCTTCGAACGTGATCTTAGCCGTCTTTCTCCGTGAGAATGCTTCGCGTAGGCCTGGAATCTTGACGACCTCGATGCGGCCATGGTCGGCTTTGTAAAGCACTTGATCACCCGGCTTTAGTCCTGCTTTCTCCCTGACCTCCTTTGGAGGGAACAACTCTCCCTTCTGTCCCACGCGCCCGGATGCCTTCGTTGCCGTCCCTCTCACCGGAATAATGTTTATTCATCCGAAAATATAAGTCTTGCACGACAAGTTGTCATCCACCAGAAGTGTCATGCTCGATACGACCTACATGCTGCCGGTCTTCGGTATCGATATCGGCGTGGACTCTGCCTCCTCTATCCAGGGAACCTTGAGCCGGTTGGTTGAGAAAGGAACGACGCTTTGCATCTCAGATCTTTCGCCTTTCGAGGCCTTCATCAAAGCGTATCGGATCGCGGAGAAACTGAAGGATGAGAGAGGCAAGGAAGAAGCGAAACTCGGCCTCCTCTTCGTGGTAAGGGGGGACTGGCTATCGAGAATTGACCACAAGGATCACGAAATCATAGAAGAAGCCTTCAAAATCCGGCAGAAACACAATGACCCCTTCGACTGTTTCATCTTCGCAACCGCGAAAGTCCAAAGGATTCCTCTGATCACCGAGGATCGTGTTGCACGAGAATTCCTTGATGACAAACTAGTCATGACTTGGACAATGCTCAAGAAAAGTCTGAAAGCATAGATCCAAAGTCTCGACAAGACCCACAGTCCGGCCTACTCAGTCTTAGGCAACGACCATGAGATGTCAACCTGATGGGTCTCCAGGTTACATTGACATCGTTGCTGTCGGTGAGACAGTAGTCTTCGGTCTCTAACTCTGCCTGAGCATACCTCGAACGCCGTCTCACCCGGGGAATTGCAGGTTTACAGGCAAACCTGTCAGCCAAAGGTCCTGTGAAGTCTTCGTTGGGAGCATCCCGTTTTTTTCTCTTGTAAAATTTCGTCGGATTGCGCCGTTCCAATCACTCACTGTGAGAGTAGGTTCTGGTAAGTTATCGGTTCACGGTAAGGGAGTGTTAAGCGTCGGGTCATGGCGCTGCCAGAATCAATGGGCTGAGTTTAGAGCTTCGGTAATCAATCGTCTGTTTTTCGCCCTGTTGAGTTGCGTCGGCTACTAAGGTCAGGAATCGGGTTTTGGTTTGCTAAGATTCGACCACGGTCGGCCCGTCAAGACGCGTGCTACGACTACTACGACTGTTACAATTACTGTGAGTACAACGATTAGGACGATTGTTGAGGAAGTAACCAACCCATAATCAACGCAAAGGCTGATCGCACGAATAGATATACTTGGTTCGGTCAGGAATGCTACTTTCGTACTGTTGGTTCCCTTTCTGGTTTATTACCCTCAAACCTTGTCCCACAGCCGACACCGGAGAGACAGGGATGGCTAGGACTGTTCTAGAGTTGAGATGCATTAGCTGTGGTGTCAAGTTTGAGAGAAGCTTCGAGAAGAGGCGTGGCGATCCGGACGACTCGGAGGGCGAGATGGTTCGTCTCGAAGGTTCTACCTGCCCCAACAAGTGTAACGGAGAATGGTTCGCGGTCGAAAAATCGCATCCTATTAGAAAATTCAAGCGAACCTTCGGGGGCTAGGGGATCCGCTCACGAACATCGGGGAATGCGAATGATTGATCGAAACTGGGCAGAAGCTTTCGCTAGGGAATGGGTGGATGCATGGAATGCGCATGACCTGGAGCGAATCCTTTCCCATTACACGGACGATTTTGAAATGGCGAGTCCGCTCATCGTCGAACGCATGGGAGTTGCAAGCGGCCGGTTGAAAGGGAAAGAGGCGATTCGCCGCTACTGGGGTCAGTGGCTGGCTGGGACACCAGACCTCAGGTTCGAGCTAACCGCAGTGATGGTCGGCGTAAACTCGCTCGCCATCGTTTACAAGAGTGTGACGGCAGGGCGCACGGTAATCGAGCGCATAGAGTTCGACGACCACAGAAAGGCGGTGCAAGCTGAAGCGCTTTACGGGCCTCTCGAAGCTGGAAAGGTCGTGGGAAAGGAGGCGTACAATCAGATTCTGCGAGAGCTGGAAACCCTCAGAAAGAACTGGCGTTGACTGCCGTAACTAATACGTGCCTTCTGCTGACACTAGGACGAAGAACTACGCTGCCCTGTTGAGAAAGAGAGGATACAGGGTCCTAGAACTATACTACGACAGCTACACAGACAAGAAACGAGACCAACTGTACTATGAGATTCTTGACTGTCTTCACGGGTTCCCAATAGCCGGATCGCAGATACGATTATATGGTAGCAATTATACATAGTGTATAACCATGGCAGTCAGGTCGGTGGTGCGTAAATGGGGGAACTCGCTGGGAGTTGTGATTCCGAGCGAGGAGGTTTCCAGAGAGGGTCTCAAGGAGAACGATGAGGTGGAGATCGTGATAAGGAAGGCTGTGGATATCCGGCAGCTGTTCGGAAAGTACAAATTCCGAGATCTGCAGTCTGTGAAGGACGAGTTGCGAGAAGGCTGGCACTAGGACGCCTTACTTCTACGACACATACGCTGTGCTCGCCTATTTGTCGGGGAACCGGCGATACATCAGATACTTTGAGAAAGATACCGGGCACCTTACGGTCTTGAATCTTATGGAGATCTATTACGGTGTATTGAAGGATTATAGTGAAGCTGATGCCGAGCAAGCGTACTCTGCGAATGCCAAGTACGCTGTCGAATTTGGGGACGGTGACGTGAAGGATGCGATGAAGAGAAGGTTGGCGTTGCGGGGGAAGAAGCTGAATCTGTCCTACGCGGACGCGCTCGGATACTCTGTCTCCCTGAGATTAAAAGTCAAATTTCTCACGGGAGACGAGGCCTTCGAAGACCTGGAAAACGTCGAGTACGTGAAATAGTCCGGATTCCAAGTCCACTCATAGAGATCCATCCAGTCAATGCTCTCCAGTCAATGCTCAGCGTTCTTGCGGCTAGGGTCGTCCGTTTTCGCCTTCTGTCCAGGTTTAGCTGTACCCATAGCCGGGGTTACCCAACGCTTAAGCGCTATTAGTCGAGTGCCCGAGAGCATAGTGAGCGCAATCCCCTAGAGGTCAGTCTTGTGAGCAAAACGGCACGGGCAACACAGGAGAAAATGAAGGCAGGAGGACACATGCCGTTTGAAGAGTTTCCATTGAAGGAAGTAGATCAGTTGGTGCACGAGCTCGACAAGCTCAAACCCGCGGGATCGACTGTGATAGTGACTCCGATGGAGGATTCGCATCATTCGCCCTGTTTGAAAGAGATGATGGTGGTAATGGTTCACACTGCTGGCACAGACAATCAGCCTGGCGAGATTCACTCTATCTACCAATACTGTCCGGAGTGCAAGATCGCGGTCCGAGTGCTCTAATCAACCGATCGCAAGTCAACGAGTAGTTCATGTTAATCGGAGACAGGGATGATTAGTTCACGTTAATCGAAGCGAAGGCACGATTAGTTTACGTCATCGGCCACGAACAACTTTTCGCATCACCATCACGCGGTTGCTTGCGCCGAAAGAACCGAGTGGACGGAATCCTAGGTTTAGGTACATTGACTCGGTTCCGCCCCAGATGAATGAGTTTGAGTATTTTTTCCCCTTAGGAAGAGCGATTGGATATCCGTCAACTGTCCCTCCTCCCTTGGCTGCGATGAACCGGAGTGCGCCTTCCAGTGCGGTTTTCGCAACTCCCTCGCGCCTGTGGTCGCGGTCGACGAAGAAGCATGTAGTTCTCCAGTGGGGCAGATCGACGTCCATCTTGCCATAACCAAGCATCCTACCGGGGAGTTCGGCTAGAGGTCCGAACTGGCACCAGCCAACAACATCGGGCCCATCGTAGACGAGAGCTGCGTGGGACTGGTTTGCTCGGACAAGCTTCTCTTTGTACTCCTGGTGCTTCCCAGCCCAAAGCTTCGATTCACTGTGCGTGAGGTGGAAGAAGGTGCACCAGCAGCCACCCCAGACTCCGTTGTGTTTTTCGACCATCCGCTCAAAGTCGGGCCATGTCTCCTTTCCGAGCTCCTTGACCTGAAATCTCGCTGAGGACTGTCTTCCGCGTTTCGTGTCAGACCCTTCGTCTCTGTTCGACATAGAGCCTGCGGAAATTGGTTTAGTCTGAGGGCTGAGTTTCCGGGGTCTGCTAGGGCTTGTAAGGTGGGAGTTCGAGTGCGCGCTCATATGATGCTGGGCTCCGCGCCTCTTTTCCTAATGACTATTTGATTCTCTCTCCTTATCCAAATCAATTTCTCTTCACTGTGGGAGCTGTTCCTCAGCGTCAAAGCTTTCTGAATGTGTCTGGGGATGGCGGCCGTTCCGTTCTTCCTGAGCATGGTCTTTCTCCAATCGGACTGCGGCGTCCCCTTGGTGACGATCACTTCGTCTCCCGCCGGAGTCCACTGCAGCTTGGACCTTTCGCCCGGCTTCGGCTTCAGGCCCAGCGCTTCCATCACCTTCTCAGGGACTTGGGTCGTTCCACCCCTGTTCAGAATCGTCTCGGCTAGGAGAAAGTCTCTTGCCAAGTCTGCGCGTGGCCTACTCGATGAAAATGGCGGGACGGTATGGCTCCGCGGACCGAGCGCGATCCTTCGGATCACTCACTCTTTTTTCTCCTTCCTGTCCGACCTGGATCTCGGCCTTGAATTCTCGGCTGAAAAAGTCCATGGCGTCCTCTAGTATCTTCATCTCTCTCAATTCCAGTCCTACTCTCGACTTACGCAGTTCTTCTTTCATCTGAGTTGCTTGCCTGATCGACTTAGAGGCGAAATCAGCCGACGGCTTTCCGATACTGCGAAGCTCGGGCTCAGACATCACGTCTCTGATGAAATTGCCTTGGTCGGTTTGGCTTTTGACCGCCATGTCTAGTGCTTTCTGGTATATGCGCCATTTCCAAGGAGCAGCTACATAGTAGGTGACCCGTCTCGGCGTGAGGCCTGTTGCTTTCAGAATCTCGCTAGTGTCCTCTAGCGTATCCTTTATCACCGATTCGGACGCTTCAGCGACCCTGTCTGCCAGTTTGTGATTCGGCTTCGGCCACTCAGCCTTCGCGACTAGTCCTTTGTTGCCTAGCGCGGCCCACATCTCCTCTGCTACGTGGGGAGCCAGTGGCGCCAATATCCTTGCCTTGAGGTCGAAGACCTGTCTCAGAACATGGTTTCGTGGGTCTCCCTTCACCTTCTTGGGTCCTAGTCTGCGCTGATACCAAGCCGCATCGTTCTCAAGATGGTACAGGACGATGTTCACGACCTCTCTGACCCTTAGCCGTTCCATCGCGGCAGTTGCGGCTTGGACTGAAGCGTTCAGTCGGCTCAGCATCCATCGGTCAAGAGTCGAGTAAGACGTCTTACCAGTCTTCTTTCGACCCAGTTTTCGAGATTGTTGGATCAGATTGACCAGCCTTTCCTGGATGGTTGTTGCGAGTGATGGGCTGAAGTCGGTGTCCTGGTTCAGCTCGGCGGTGGTTAAGACTCCCAATCGTAATGGGTCTGCCCCGAATTTAGCTACTGCCTGGCGTAGTGGGACTATGTTCTCTAGCGACTTCGACATTTTTTCTCCTTCCATCAGGACGAACCCGTTCGCGACAATACCCTTCGGCCACTGGTTTTGTGGAAATAGTGCGGTGTTGTGGAATATGTAGAAGCTGAGATGGTTTGAAACTAGATCTTTGCCGGAGTGTCTCATGTCTACAGGATAGAAGTAGGTGAATTCTTTGCGAATTGCTTCTAGGAGCCTCTTGGAGATTCCTGTCTCGCGAGCCACCGACTCGGAGGTTCCTCCACCTAGAAAGATGTAGTTGAAGAATGAGTCTGGCAGCTTCTCAGGATCCTTCTCGAACTTCTTGAATGCGAGCCAATTCTTGTTGAGATACTTTGCCAGAATGTAGTATGCCATGTAGATGACCGAATCTGACAGAGCTTCGATCGTCCAGTCTGGGTCCCAGGGAAGTTTGGTGCCGAGGCCTACTTTGCGGGCGCAGGCTCGTTCTCTCAGCCAGTCTATCGCGTAGTTGAACTCGTTACGACGCTCTTCGGGTAGAATCGTCATCTCGTCCAGGCACTTGTGAGCCTGTTTCTTCCATTCGGCTTCACCATAGTTGATGAACCATTGTTTGTCCACGACGTGAACGACCAGCTTTGTACCGCAACGGCACACTAGCGGCTTGTTCAACAGCTCGTACATCATGGACATCTTTCCAGAGCTGGTTAGATCTCTCACTACCGCCTCTCTTGCGTCCTCGACGCTCATGCCTGAGTATGGCTTTGCATTGTCGTTCATGACTCCGTTATGGAACTCCTTCGAGTACAGCTCCTTCGTGGCATCCTCTAGATGCGGATCATCTAGTCCTTTGATATCGAACTTCTTCACAATGTCAGCGGCTGGGAATTCCGAGAACCCCTCCAGTCTTATGATGGATATTGGTTGGATCTTCTCGAGGCTCTCGTGCGGTTCTGGAGAACTCTCGTAGCGTGCTTTGACTTCAATGAGGGCTTGATAGTCGTATGGAGCGTGGCCGGGAACTGACATTACTAGGCCGGTTCCGTTGTCGGGTTCGACAAAATCCGCGGGGAGGATCGGGACGCTCGCCTTCGTCAATGGGTTGACGACTGTCTTCCATAGCAGATCTGTTCCTAGGATCTCTTTCTCGACTTTGACAGTGTGGTTCTGGTGTTCCAGAGTGTCTACCGTATCTTTGCTTATGACCCAAGGTTCACCGTCGATTTGGGCCCTTACATATTGAGCGTTAGGATTGACCCAGATGTTTGTTACCCCGAAGATCGTCTCAGGCCGTAAAGTAGCCGTTGGATAGATTGTGCCATCACCTTCGAACTTGACTATGTGGGAGTCGCCGATTTCCGGCTCGATATCTCCCTGGATGTCTACAACTCCAACCGGGTTCTTGTCGTTGGGGCACCATGCGACTGGGTGCGTTCCCTGGGTGATGTATCCGCGCTTGTTGAGCCATCGGAAGTGCCACTGGATGAATCGGTTGTATAGCCGGTCGGCGGTTGTGAATTCTCTCCGCCAGTCGACCGAGAAGCCGATTTCGACCATTCCCTTTTTGATGTCGTCGCGGAAGAAGTCTGCCATCTTTCTCGGTTCCTTGATGCCATCCAGCTTGGCTGCGGGGATACCGTAGATCTTTGTGAAAGTCTCGATTATCTCTCGGTCGTTCTGGCTGAGGCGTTTCGCCATCGCATACAGCGGTGTTCCCGTGTAGTGGAATCCCATCGGATAGAGCGTGTTGTATCCATTCATCCGGTGAAATCTCGCGTTTACATCTGCGATAGTGTACGTTCTTGCGTGCCCAATGTGTTGCGGGGAGTTCGGGTACGGGTAGGCAGCTGTGACGAAATACTTTGGACGACGGGGGTCAGGATCGGTTTCGTCGATCTTTGACCATGCCCACTTCTTCTGCCACTTCTTCTCGAGCGCACGCCAGTTGAATTTTGCCAATGTTTACGCCACTTCTTTGGCAGTAGGAGTAGAGAGTTGTCTCTGGATTGTCTCCTCTATGATTCGCATCGCTTCCTCGGCTTTCTCCTTGAGTGGCCCCCCGCCAGATGCGAAGAATTGTCTGCCTCCACCTCCGCCTCCAACTGTTTTGGCCGCTCCGGAGACTATCTCGCCCGCGTTTATGCCAGCGTTCACTGCCTCGTCGCCGGCTGCCGCGACTATCTGGACCCTATCTGAGACCTCGACTATGACGGCGACCATTTTCTTGTCTGATTCTTTGAGCCGGTTCGCGATCTCGACTGGGTCCATTCCCTTCCGCATCGGACCCTTTGTGAGAACGAGCTTGATGGGACCCAGAGCTTTGGCGTTTTTCTCCAGTTGTCGTACGTGAGACTCAAGTGTCTTGGCCGTATGCTTCTCCAGCTCTCTCTGTAGAGCATCCCTCTCAGCTAGGAGCGCTTTTGCTGATTTGGGAACTTGATCAGGCGTGGTCTTCAAGAGCTGGGCTGTCGTGGTTAGCTCCTCGTTCTCGTCGCTGATCCGTTTGAGCGCGGGTATTCCGGCGGAGAAGATTATTCGCTCAACCCCGTCCTGTAGTCTGTCTATCTTTTCGATCCTGAGGACTCCGAGTTCGCCAGTTCTCTTGACGTGTGTCCCTCCGCAGGCTTCCGTGTCCCATCCGACAATTCTGACGACGCGAATTTTTCCGCCGGGAACCGCGCCTCCTTGATAGAGCCTGTAGCCGTACTTTGCTTCAGCCTTCTCTCGGGCCATCCAGTTGATTCTCACTGGAAGATCCCGGAGAATCGTCTGGTTCGCCAGTCGTCCGATCTTCTCTCTCTCTTTAGGAGTGATTTGTTGGTAGTGAGTGATATCAATACGGCTGCTCTCAACCTCTTTCTGGGCCCCTGCCTGCCACACGTGTTCGCCTAGGACACGTCTGGCTGATCCGAGCAAGATATGGGTCCCAGTGTGATGTCTCATCAGATTCTGCCTGCGCTGCCAGTCGATCTCGCCCTCTACATCGTAGACGCTCGGATCAATGGGCTGAGCCAGATAGTGGACGATTCGATCTCCATACTTCTGGACGTCTACGACCATCACTCTCGTGTCGGCGAACTTTAGCTCCCCATGATCTGCTAGTTGTCCACCGCCTTGTGGATAGAATGCTGTTTGATCCAGAACTACAGCGTTCTCGGCAATTCTACCGACTACTTTCGCCTTGAATCTAGTCTTGTAAGGATCATCATAGTAGATCGCTCGCGTCGCCGGGAAGTTGGCAAGTTTTGCCTCGATGTCTGCATCTGACGGTCCTTCTTCGTCGCTCTTGGCTGGTCGTGAGTGACTCTCCGCAACCAAGGTCAGGAAATTGTCCGGTATCTCAACTACTACCCCGCTCCTCTCTGCCGCTTCCTTGACAATCTCGGGTGGTAGTCCTTGTGAGTCATAGAGCTGGACCAGCTGGTCGGTTGAGACGTTCCGGACTCCTTTGCTCGCCAGGTCTTTGGATAGCCGGACTACTACTTCTAAGCCTCGGCTGATCGTTTCGTTGTACTTTTTCATCTCGTTTTCGAGACCCTCAATTATCTCGGACCTCATCTCTCGCAGTGTTCGAAAGTCGCCCCCCCAGAGTTTGATCTGAGCTTCGACGATCGATGGAAGATCCGCGAAGATCCCTAGCTGCCTGGCGAATCTTCCTGCGCGCCGAATTATCAGCCTGGCCAAGTATCCTTCACCAACGTTCGACGGGACGACGCCGTCAGCCAACAAGAAGGCCGCCGCCTTAGTGTGATCCGTTATTGCATAAGCTGCCTCCAGCGAGGAGAACATCTGTCGCAGAGCGTCTGGCGAGATGCTTGTCTGTTCGGAGACTGTTTGAATGTATGATTCTCGGTTCTTGTTTATTGAGGCCCAGCCGTGGATGCTCGAAGCCCGTGTGAACGCTTCGATTATGGATTGGTCAACGCTGACCTTACCCAGGTCCATTACGTGTTGGAGAGCTGGGCCGTAGACGGCGTGGAATCCGCTCGGAGACCCTTGAGAGAGCCACGACCATCGCTCTATGCCGTATCCAGTGTCTACAGTCCTGATTGGTAGTTGGATGAGCTGGTCTCCCTGGACCCTGTATTGCATGAAGACCAGGGTCCCAATCTCCAAGCCTCCAGTGATTGTCTCCAGGTCCGGTCCGGCGTTTCCGCCTCCCGACCAGAAATGCTCTTTGTAGGTAACAGATTCGGAGGGGACGCCAAGGACTTCTGTGAGCAGTTGATGATGGTAGCGGACGCACTCGTCCATCCAGTAAACCTCCTTGGTTGGATAGTTGAAAGCGTGAGCTCCTCCCATTTCGAAGATAGTCATGTGTCTTCCACCTGTCGGTCCGACGAGTTCGACATCGGTATACCTGATGCAGGGTTGGCTGATAACGAGAGGATTCGCAGGAGGGGGCATCGTTCCCTCAGTGACGTATGGCTGAAAGTCGTAGATCGAAGCGCCGACAAGGTAGACATCGTTTCTCCATCTTGCCACTATCGGGTAGGGCGGAATGCGGGTATGGCCATTGTCCGCGAAATAGTCCATGAACTGAATCCGCATCTCTGGCACGGTGTATCGTCGTGTCGTCGGCGGATTTCCGATGAAAGTGTAAGGCGCACAGGGTGCCTCTCCACAGGTCGTCTGGTTAGGATTCTGGCTCCAAAAGTAGCTGCCGCAGTTGGGACATTTCCGCCTTGTGAAGTTCTGTTCTGTAAAGAATGGAATCGCGAATTCTTCTGGGTTGATCTCCGGCATCTACCGAGTCCCCTGAACGTCCCCGGTGCCGAGTAAAGAGTTTGGTATGTCGACTAGGCTAGAAGGAACGGTTCTTGAGAACGCCGTGCGGAGCTATACCGCAAACCTCCATTCTATCCGAAGAGAGCGCCCAATCCAGCCAGGGCTTCCTCTTCCTTCTTCTTCTCGTCTTCTGCAGGCTTTTCCTCTTTCTTCTTGCCCTCTGAGGAAGGAGCAGCTGGTGCCGCGGCAGGGGCCATCATCATTGAGCTTGCAGATTTTAGAGCGTCGTCGATGTTAACTTCCGATAGAGCTGCGACTAGGGCTTTGACTTGGGATTCCTCGGCTTGTCCACCTGCTGCGGAAACGATCTTCTTCACGTTCTCTTCATTCACAGGTTGTGCCCACGAGTGGAGGAGTAACGCCGCGTAAACATATTTCATTGGCATCTTAGCCTTCTACCGCTTTCCTTGTGAGATTCGAGGGGACTGTTCCTGATACACTTAAGCATTTCCAGCAGGTCAGCATTCGCGGACACTTGGCTACGCGTTCTCTTGTTTGGGAATCTTCTGGTCCAGGACGGTTGCGTTCATGAGCGCCCTTTTCAGAACGTACTCCACTGTGCCCGCTTCGAGGAAGCCGGATTCTCCGGCTAGCGCGAGTGCCTCTTTCATTCCTTTTACGAGTATTCGTGGAGCGTTTTCCGGTGTAACGTAGCCGGCTTCTGTTGAAAGGTTGAGTGCGTTGTTGATTGCTAGGAGTACGTCGCTCTTGTAGGAAGGCAGGTCGAAAGCCATGTCCTCAGGTCGAAGGATGGTTCCATTGTCAAATGCGACCGCTAAGGTCAGTCCAGCTTCCATCGGCTTCAGCCCGAGCTTTGAGAGGACAGAAGCCATCTTGGCCGTTATCTGATCACCTTTGCGTGCAACTACGGAGTCTGTTGCGACCCATATGCTGCCGCCCTCAATTTTTGTCTTGACCCTGATCTCTCCAAACTCGCTGATGACAGGTCCGGGTGGGAGTCCTGTGTTGCCGGCAGGTATCATGATCTCACCGGTGGCTATGTCTCCCGCCTTCGCGGGGACTCTGACCTTGCTCTTGTCTAGGAGGATGATTAGTGAGTATGGGTTTAGTTCGGAGAAGAGGAGAATGTTTGATCCTGTTAGGTCCTTAACGAACTCTCCTAGTTTTCCATCTTTGTAGTCTGACAGTTCAACGGATTTCCGTAGGAGATTGTTCTTGGCCACGATCATCGTGACCCGGTCACGCAACCGCTTTCGCAGCTCGTGAATCTGTGAGGATCGGACCTTGGTCAGGTCGGCTGCGGCGATCACTGGATATTTTGAGAGCAGACCCTGCAGCTCGGCGAGCGACTCTTTCTTCCACTGGGCTATCTTTCGAGTCGACAGAGAGTATCAGACCTGTGTGGTTTCGACCTTTACCAGCGGTCCCATTGTAGTCTTGACCGCGACGGACTTGATGTTCTTCGCTCCTTTCTCTAGTTTGGATTCTAACCGCGAGATTACTGTCTGAATATTCTGAACAAGCACGTCGTCAGCCATGTCCTCGGTCCCTACTTTGGTCTGTATGACCGGCTGGTCTTTCATCTTGAGACGGACGTTGCGCCGCTGACGCTTGAGAACGTCATCGATGGGTGCTGTCGGTGGAATTGGTGTGGGCATCTTGCCCCTTGGTCCGAGCATCTGGCCTAGGGACTTGCCTACTTGAGGCATGAGAGGTGCTTCGGCGACGAAAAAGTCGTAGTTCTGAGCGATCTTCCTGGCTTGCTTCTTATCGCGTGCTATTTTGTCCAGGTCTTCGCGGCCTATGACAATGTCCGCGCCAGCGTTGCGGGCCCGGACTGCGAGATCTCCCCCAGCGATGACTGCGACCTTCACCGTCTTGCTAGCCGCGGTTGGAAGTTCGAGTGACTCGTTGATCCTCTGCTCGGGTCTCTTCAGGTCAAGTTCTCGCAGCCTGACAGCTAATTCGACTGACTGGTTGAATTTCCGCTTGTCGGTCTTTCCTTTCATTTCGCCTATCGCTTTCGCGATGGCGTCTCGTGATACTGGCACCAGTCCCTACCGCCTATTCTCCTTTCAGAGCCTTCTCGTATAGCCCCTTGTCAAGGTCCTTGATGAACTCTTTCGGCTCCTTCGAGTCTACCGTGACTCCCATGCTGACGCAGGCGCCCGCAACCTCCTTGACCGCGGCTACTACTGTCTTTGCGTAGCTGTCGGTCCTCTTCATCTCGGCGATCCTCAGTATCTGCTGTGGACTCAGGTTTCCAACCTTGGTTGCTTTTGGTGTGCCTGACCCTTTCTCTACGCCTAGCTCTTTCACGATGAGGGCGGATGTAGTCGGGGTTCCTACTTCTACGTCGAAGCTCTTGTCGTCGACGTCGACGACTACTTTGACGGGGACCTTCATCCCGGCGTAGGCTTTTGTGATTTCGTTGATCTTGTTGACGATCTGGAGAACGTTAACTCCGAGGGGACCGAGGGTTGGGCCTAGGGGTGGGCCTGCTGTAGCTTTTCCGCCGTCTATTATTGCATCAACTGTTTTCTTGTCGCCCAGAGTCCTCCCCTCTGCTCACTAGTTTGACGTAGTCTGCGTGGACAGTGATAGGTAGCGTTGCGAATCCTTCCTCCAAGAGTTCGATCACAACTTCTTGCTTGACCTTGTCTACGTGAGTTATCTTTGCGCGTAGCCCTCGGAAGGGTCCACCGACCACCTCGACTAGGTTTCCAACGCTGAGTTCTTCGATGACTGGTTTTGTAACTATGAAACGTTCGATTGCTTGAATTGAAACTACTCCTTTGGTTCTTGTGCGGGCATGTCTGGTTCCCGCGATGGCCTCGTCCACGAAGTGGGGCCCTGTAGCTTCGACGAAGATGTAGCCCTTGATGACCTCTGGAGCGAGTATCGCAGTGATTGGTAACTTCTTGGGCTGGGCCCGACTCGCCATTAGATCTACCACTGTACGTTCTTGGCCGCTCGTAGTGCGGACTGCGTAAATCGATGTTTTCTGCATCTGAGTTGCCATTTGCTTGGTTCCTTTCCGATTAGCCTGTGGGGGTTGCCTGGCTTGCGGGCAGGTTGTACAGTCCTACCAGCCAGAAGAGGATCCTAATGACGAAGCCTATCCCTCCGACGATCCCAACGCCAATCAGACTTATCTTGATCAAGAGCGCTGTCTCATCCCAGTCTGGTTTCTGGGCGACATGAAACAATCGCCTGGCTGATTGGATAAAGCTCCCAACGCCCATACCAAGCCCTCGATTATCGTCTCAGAAACCGGCGGTCGCCCTTCCCTATTTAACTATACGATATCAGGGTTCTGTTAACTTATCGTCGGGCGCCTCTCTGACTTATGCTCAGGATTTTAGTTCTTGTCGTTTATCGTGTTGGCTGTTAAGTCTGTCTGGCAATACTATGTTCCAACATACGATGTTCTCCAATTGCTAGATAAATTCAGGGCGATGGTCAACGAGTCCATATGGATAGGTCTAGCCAACGACGTATCCTCGTTGAGAAGGCTCTCACTACTCTCCTACAACCAACTCTCCCCAGTATGATTCTCCCAGCTGCTACAAGCTCTGCGCCATATCGAGAGCAGCAGGAATACTAGCGGCTAGGAAAAAGTCTCTCAGGAGAGGCTTCACTACTAGGACCCCTTACGCTGTGAGACAGCAACTCGTATCATGCTACAGCTTCAAGACGAAGAACGGACAGTTAGAGATTCCGATCGCAAGAGGGAAACGTCTCAGCATACCCCTGACCAAGCACACAATAGACATTATCTCTCAACCGGGAGTCGAGGTGTGCTCCTTCACCCTCACCCATAACAGGCTCTGCCTCTCTATCGCCCACGACATTGCCACAATAGAATGCCCATCCACAGTGGGCGTGGACCGTAATCTTCGTAATCTCACAGTCGGAAACGACCAGGAGACACGCCACCACGACCTCTCAGAGACCGTGAGTATAGCCAGTACTACGATGCGTATAGTCGCATCTTTCAAACGAGACGATGCGAGGATTAGAAGGGTCATAGCGTCGAAGTATGGACTGCGCAGAACCGCTAGGACCGGTCACCTACTCCATACCACCACGAAGACGATAGTGTCGTTGGCGGTCCAACAGAGACAGGCAATAGTTCTGGAAGATATTCGAGGCATACGCTGTCTCTATCGGAAAGGTAGCGGTCAAGGTAGAAGGTATCGGGGCAGGATGAACGGGTGGAGCTTCAGTCAGGCCCAGCGACAGTTAGAGTACAAGGCCCGATGGATAGGACTACCCATCATTCATCTGTCTAGGCGTGAGACCAGAGGATCCAGCATGACTTGTCCGAGATGCGGGGAGAGACTCCAATCAGACAAGCGACTACAACGCAAGCTCTGGTGCGGAAAATGTCGAATAGTATTGGACCGGGACAGGGTGGCAGCGGTCAACCTGGCCTGGCGGGGACGGGTGAGGTTCGCACGTTCCCGGCCTCCCATTGTCGAGGCGCAAGGCGGAGCAGTTGAAGCTGTGAAGGGGAACCCGACGCCTACGGTAATCCCCGGAGTCGATGCTCCGAAGCTAACTCAACCAACGAAGAGTTAACAGAACCCAACATCAGCATCTAACAATTTCGCGGCCTGTGGCTTCAAGACCGGCTATGAGTCTACGTCTATCGTTGCCGTGGAGCCCTTTCCAATCGACTATTGCAGTATTGCATTGGCCAATTGTCCTGTTGAAGGTGTCGCTAATCACCTTGGGCGAGACTCCGCCTTCAAAAGAGTGGCTCGATACGAGATGGCCTATTGCGTAATCGCCTTCGATGGACATGTGGGTGTGCTTTGCTGAGTAATGTGTTCCCCCGAAACCAACGGCGGTTGGGTGGATTCCCTCGACCTTCGAGACGGCAGCCATTAGTGCATTTGCTGTGATCTCTCCGAGGACTGGGTCCGTCCATTCTTTCTCTCGGCTACCGATCTCAACGAAACAGACTGGCATCGAAAGGTTGGTTGGGCCATGGTGGGTTGCCTCCATCGTTACGTCGATCCGAATTCCTTTTCGTAACACTTCTGCTTTGAGAGCTCTTAGTATGCGCCTAATGATCGACGGGTCTACGTACGAGACTTCCTCGGGGTTGCCTCCAAACTTCGCTTCCTTCGTCAAGTTGCCGGTTGCATGGGCAGTCAAGGCCGCTGTGCCAGAGGAACTCACATGTTTAGAGACGAATATAGTGGTGGAGACGTCGGACCGGACGTCGCTGGGTTCAGTGTAAATGCCGAGCTTTTCGAGTACGACTAAGCGGATGTCACCTTTCGAATAGATCTCGATTCCTTCGTCAGATTCTTGTCCGAAACCCCATTTTGTTATGAGCGCCTGTGCGATATTCGAGGATGCAGGATCGCGTCGGGATGAAACTATCATGACAGAACTTGGGCGCTGCATCGTCATTTGGTCCTAACAGACCGTCGATTTCTGTCCGCAGGTTTTGTTTGGTCCAAGAATGTCATGTTGGAAGTCGGTGGGAAGGATACAATTGGGCTTGAAACCAGATTTAAATCGCTCGCGTGAGATCTGTGGCAGGTGCAGTAGACATGGTAGATCTCGAAATAACGTACTGCCAGCCCTGCGGTCATCAACCGCGAGCCGTGGAATTGGTAAATCAACTCTTGGCGGAGTACGGAATGCCTCTAAACAAGAAGCTCACTGTAGCTCTAAAACCGGCGGACAGCGGAATCTTCGACATTGTTCTTGATGGGCAATTGATCTTTTCGAGAAAGCAGCAGGGACGATTCCCAACTGTTGATGAAATCAAGAAGCAAATTGAACCGAAGCTTTCGATTCCTCTCGAAATCCCATCGAAGTAGCAACCAATCTGCTTAACCTCCCTAGGTATCGACGGCAGGGCTCTTTCCGGCCCACCGCATGATTCTAGCCAATGAGGTTCTTGACAATGGATTCGGCCTGGAACGGTTCGAGATCATCGTATTTTTGTCCAGTACCCACCATGGCCACGGGCTTTCTCATTATGTATGACAGAGAGATCGCGCTTCCTCCTTTTACATCTGCGTCAAGTTTTGCGAGAATAATTCCGTCAATCTTAATGGCCTCAGAGAAGACTTTCCCCTGATCTACCGCATCGTTGCCTGTCAAGGCGTCTACCACCAGAATCGTTAGGTCTGGGTTTGTCACTCTCACGATCTTCCGCATCTCTTCGAGAAGATTCTTGTTGTTCTGCATTCTCCCGGCAGTATCTATGAGTACGGCGTTTATTCTGTGAGCCTTCGCATAGTTCACGGCGTCGAATGCAACGGCTGCTGGGTCGGCTCCGTACTGATGTTTGATCACCCGTACTCCAACACGACGAGCATGCTCCTCGAGTTGCTCAATGGATCCAGACCGATAAGTGTCGCTCGCCGCCAGAATTACAGTTCGGCCCTTTTTCTGAAGGACATGCGCGAGTTTTGCTATGCTAGTAGTCTTTCCCGTACCATTGATTCCTATGAAGACTAGAACCCCGGGTTCTCCGACACTGTTCTTTTTGTCGATTAGGGCGAATATGTCGAGCTGGCCTGCTCTTTGTAGAAGTGAGAGGAGAACCTCTTGGAGGATGACCTTTACTCTGGTCCGTGGATCCGTGAGTCGGGCGAATTGAACGTCCTTTAGCTTCTCTCTGAGTTCGTTGCTGATGAAGTCCGCTGCGGATACTGCGACGTCGTTCTCGATGAGAGATAGCTGGAATTCATCGAGGACGCTATCTAGATCTTTTCCCTTAAGTTCAGTCTTTGCGATTCGATCGTAAAAGTTGGAGAATTGTGCTCTGAGCCTGTCAAACAATCTCTACCGGTCCACCGCCTTTCTTCCTGGCCATGTCGCTTAGATGTGCCCGATAGTCTTCGACCTGGTTTAGAACTTGGCTGAGTTGTTGCGTCACGTTTACTCTCGCCTTCTCTAGTTCGCTCGACCTCAGGCGCAGATCTTTCATCGAATCTTCGAGAGGCTTCTCGATGCAGACCCCAGCACCTACGCCAATGATGATATTCTGGGAATCCGCAAGCTTTGCTTTGACGAAGCTGCCGGATCCAATAGGCAGCAGGGTCTCAGTATCGACAGACTTCCCTTTCGTACCTTCAAGGGTGGATATTGCCGTGAGGGTCTCCGAAAGAGCAGCGGTGACAATATCGAGTCTGGACTGGAGAACACGTGCGGAGTTTTCTAGAAATCGTATTTCCACTAGCATTTGACGCATTTGGTCGTCAAAGCTCGGTGCCCGAGGTTGCTGTCTCGGAGGAGCCATTTGTCTCGGAGTCGTTTGCCTTCTTGCAGCGGACACTAGGCTCCTTCCCCCGGCTCAGTGATTTCTTCGACTGTTTTGATAGTTATATCGAACTTTCTTGCCTTGTGCCTGCTTCCCATGTCGGCGTACAGACTCTGAAGAGCATGTTCTTTCTTAAGGGCTCTGATTTGTTTCGTGAAATGCAGTTTCTCGCCTCTCTTTCGGAGATCTCCCGTGATCTTGTACAGTTTCACTTCGCTCATAGGTGACAGCTTGCTGGAAACGACCGACTGGAATCCTCAGCCGTACTTAACCTAATCCATTCGGCCAACTCTTCGGGATATTACTCCGACTTTCCTCTTCATCATCATCAGGTAGAGGGCTTGTGGTCGGCCTGTTAGCGTTCAAAGCGGTAAAGCAGAACTATTCCAGGAGACTGTGAGAATAGCCCGAGTCACAACCGACATAGTTGGCTCTTTCAAGAGGAATGATGTCCGGATAAGATTCGCGTTATTCTCAAAACATGGAGCGCGGATGATCCCACAGGCTCAGTCATCTTCTTCATAACGTGACAAAGAGGATTGTCGGGTTGGCGGTTGAACAGAGAACAGCCATAGTTCTGGAGAATATTACCGGCATACGGAGCCTCTACCGGAGGGGGAATGGTCAGGGTAGAAAGTATGGGGGTAGAGTGAACAGCTGGAATTTCGGAGAGGTTCAGCGACAGATCGAGTATGAGGCCAGATGTCCGGTTTACCCATTATCCGTCTGAGCAAACGGGACACAAGGGGTTCCAGTGTGGCTTGTCCAAGATGCGGGGAGAGACTCCAAACGGACAAGTGGTTAAGACGTAAGCTTTGGTGTAGCAACTGTCGAATAGTAATGGACAGAGATGTGGCGGCAGCGGTGAATCTGTCCAGGAGGGGACGGTTGAGGTTCGACCGTTCCCAGCCCAAGTCTTGGGCGCAAGGGCCTCCAGGTGAAGCGATGGTAGAGGAATCTGAACCGGTGAGAGAGACAGTAATCCTCAAAGTCGAGGGGGCAAGATAGACTCTCATGGACATGACGATGGCCCGGAGAGTTATCAGAACCACCTAATCCGTCTCGAAGACGCTGCTGACAGCTAGAAGTTCTGCGCCGAGCGTGTGTGAGCCCACTACGGCGCCTTTTGAGTTTACGACGATTCCTGATCTTGGGTACGGTATTCCTGAGTTGACGGTCCCGACCGAGACTGGCACCCCGAGAACTTGGGAGATGTGTTTCTTCTCGCTTTCTTCGATTATTGGATTCGCCAAGACTCCCTTGTTTGAAGCCGTGGCCAGAGAACCAATCTGGGGGAGACCTCCGATTGTTCCGGGTTTCGCTGGCACTTTCAGAGCCTGTTCGATCTCTGACACTGTCCGTGGCTTTAGGCGTGGATCTACTATTGCTCCGTAGTCGTTGCAAAGAATGATGTTTCCGAGGGCTGTCCGTTTTTCTTCAATCACAGTGACTCGGACGCCTGTCGAACGCAGTTTGGACATCTCCTCATTGGTCGCGATGTACGGTAACAGGATGGAGTTGGAATTGCCGCTTAGGTAGATTCCGACGAGTCTAGAATCGGCAATACCGATGCCGTATGCTTCGACCCCGAGCGCTTCTTTGAAGCTGGCAAGCTTTACTGCAGAAGTTCCAGCTGGCAGGACTGCGATTTTCTCGTTGGCGAAGGAGAATATTCCTACGTTCGGATCTCCGAAAATGTCAGACAGAATCACTGGCACGACTCTTTCCCTCGCCCGGAAAGACTATGACTCTCCCGTCCTTGTCCTTCACAACTCTAACCCGGATTTTCCGGGGAGGTTTGCTTATTCCTCGCTGCCAGAGCATACTGTTCGTCTCCTCGCTGAGGGAGACTTCGGTCGTCTTCATCCTTTGAGCCACAAACTCGCGAAGGAATCGGACAGCTCTTGGAGTCCTTTTCTCTCTCGGCGCATTCCATATTCGTCGAAGATTGAGATCATAGAATTTCTCTTCAACGATCTCGAGCTCCTCTTCCTTTCGCTCTTCGGGTTCAGCAAGGGCTTCCGGCGCTTCTGGAGCTTCGATCTCTTCCTTCGCTTCCTCGGAGATCTTCTCGGGCTTTTCTTCGATCTCCTCTTTCGCAGGTGAGACTTCTTCCGGCTTCTCGGCCAGGGAATCGTCTTTCTTCTTTGAAGTCTTGACTGCTTCTTTCTTTGAAGTGGGCTTGGCTTTTTTCTTTGGTTTCTTCTCTTTGCTCGTGGGCGTCTACACCTTGATCTTTGTTTTTCTCCAGTGTCTCTGCTTGGGTGTTCGTCGAACTTTTCCCTCTGTCTTTGCTACGACCCATGAGGGTACGGGTTGGGCTTGCCTGAGGGCATGGGACAAGTGTTTCTTCTTTCCCGAAGGCTTGTGACGTGCCATCGTTAGGCTCTCCTAATTTTGATCTCCTTCTTCTGACCTTGGAGCTGGACCAAGGTCTTCTTTAGCTGTTCATCAGTTACCTGGCTCTGGAGCCTTCCCGACTGGGCCAGTTGTATCAGCTGCATTTCAAGCTCTTCAGCGAACTCAGGCTTTACCATTCTGATGTTTGTAAGCCGTTGTCTTGCTTCGGGTGTGAGAATCTTTCGAATTATTGCTTGTTTCTGTCTCTCCACTTGTTGCTGGGTTTGAGCCCGTCGTTGATCGTCGGAGGCGGCCCGTTGCATCTGGGCCATTCTGCGCCGGCGCAGTTCTTCGAGTTCTTCGTCGGAGTAGTCGTCCCCGGACATTTAGCTCGGGGCCTCTCGAGGCCTAGCCTTCAATTCTTTCGCCACCTCGGCGGAAGTCCGATTCAAAAGTGTGAGTCCTTGCTTCGTCAGCTTTCGCCCTTTCCTACCCTCTATTGCCACAAGCTCCGCTTTCTGAAGCTGTTGAAGCGGCTCCCTGATAGCTGATCCTCCGGCTCGGCCGTGATGTTCTGGTGAGTTCCCTCTTCCAACATTGCCCCCGTACTGTACTCGAAGACGCGACACTCCAACTGGACCGTGAACGTAGATCTTTCGCAGAAGAGAAGCGCAACGCGCGTACCACCAGTCAGGATCCTGAGGCGGTCTCTCCTTGTGGGCGCCCGTCTTGGCGTATTCGGACCAAGGCGGAGGGGAGATTTCTGAAATGTTCTCTTTCAGATGCTTCGCTAATCGGTTGATTAGTTCGTTTGCTGGAACTTCGAAGGCTGTGGGCATCTTAACGCGTCCTCATACTTGCTGGAATTTTTTTCTTCGCGTACGGGTCGGACTGAGCAATATAAGGATTCATCGCACAAGACCCTTGCTGGCCGCGGTTTTGGCGCTAACTGGATACCTTTTCACAACGCCACAAGACAAACAAGAGATCACAATTCCGGTCGTATGCGCGTGTAGTCGTATCTTCGCGTTATGCCCTGGAATGAGGGCTAGCCCACATCCCTTGCAAAGGTACATCTTTGACTCTTTTGGAATCCTAACTTTTGTCCTCGAAGATATCTTACGAGCTAGGCTTACGTAGCGTCGTGACAGTTTCTCATCCGTCAAAGCCATCTTCTTGGCTTGATCTATCAGAATCTGGAATCTTTCTGATGCTACTGAAGCAACCGCGTTGCGAGTCTTGCCATAGTTTCGCCTAGCGCTCTTGCTTCCCATGAAGCTCATTACCTGGTACGCGAGCGGATCGCCGGTGTGATCGTCATTGCTGACATTGATTCTTGCGGAATCCTCGATTGAGCTCGTCCCTAATGAAATCACGGGCCATCCAGCTATCCTAAAGTGGGCCGCGAGGAAGAAGAAGGATCCCCACCTATTGATCCTGGATCAGAGTTATCATCACTCTGCCATTCTGCGCCTCGGTAGATCTGGAATCGGCAGAGGCCGTCCAGATATTGTTCACCTCTGCCTGCTCCTCGCGCTAGGCTCTCCTCTAAACTCGGACAATCAACTAAATTGTTTCGTGCACACTCGCGACGATCACATTATCACGATGGACCCACGCGCTCGCCTTCCGAGAAACACTGACCGGTTCACGGCGCTAATTGAGCAGTTGTACCAAGCTTCCGCGGTCCCATCCTCAGGGCCACCGCTCATGAAACTCAGGAAGGAATCTTTGAAGGATCTCTTGAGGAGAATCTCTCCTGATAGCGTAGTGGCTTTGACCATGTTGGGATCGCCAAGACCTATGGAGGCGGTCGCGGCGGGACTTGGGACAGCGAAGCGACCCGTATTGATTGTCGGTGGATTCCCTGTCGGCCACTTCTCGGATCAAACAATGAATCTGGCCCCTGGGACGTTTCGAATTGATCGGAGGAAACTAGAAGCTTGGACCGTTGTGGGAAGAGCAATCTATGATTATGAAAAAACTGTTGGAACTGAGAGATTCTAGGAAACTAGCCCTTATTTAGACGCCCGCGCGACTGATTGCCGGATCGAACAAATGTCTTCCGAGATAGAGCTCCTACGCCAGAAGAAGGCTCTAGAACTACGGAAGAAAATACTCCTCTCTCAAGAGAAGCCTCCACCTACCCCAGTCGAGACTCCTAAGCTGAATTCCCGTGAGGTCGTCCAGAAAATCCTAACAGGAAGGGGAGCTGAGGTCTTGGCGAAGGCTAGGAGATACTATCCAAAAGAAGTTGGAGTAATAGAGGAGAATCTTGCCCGCCTCATCGATTCAGGCAGACTAAAGGGACCCGTGTCCGGAGAGGAACTCTACTCATTCCTTCGACGAGTAGGGCTAAGCTTCAGTATGGACACTAAAATCAGGGTCAAGGAACACGGAGAACTCAAGACGCTCGAAGAAAAGTTCCGAGAAGGCGTTCAATAGGCAATTTTGGCCTTCACCGACTCTTGGTGGAGACTCCACGCGTTGTTGTAGTACTGTTCGCTTTCTCCGAAGGGCACGGAAACTATTTTTTCGATGAGGGCGTGGATGATGCGATTAGTCGTTGCATGTGGCGGAGGGCGGCTTCGACGTTCCGTTGAAGTGCTCGCCCGAGGAGTACAAGCATTTTGTTGAGCCTGCGATGCAGGAGGCTCAAAACTCCAACTTTCCATCCGCACTAGACATTGTCGAAAATGGGCTTAACGCTCATCCCGCGTCTGAAGGGCTGATGTTTCTCAAAGCTTACTTTGGTTACAAAATTGCAGATACGATGAGCAGCGAACTGACCTCGTTTCCAAAAGTTATCCAGTCTCTGGGGAACGGAGCTTTGATGGTGGATGGATCGATGACGAGCCAGTTATTGGGAAAGTTCGAGGAGATTGTCAAGATTCTTTCTGAAGCTGAGGAGTCGATCAATGAGCTGTTGCAGGTGAACCCTAGTAGTCAAGAAGTTGTCGCGTTTAAGGGATATATCGACTCAAGGAAAAATCAGCTAGGCCAAGAATCGGAGAACATGAAAGCTACAATCAGCAACACTCCGAACATAGCTGGAAGTTTTTGCGTCGGTTGCCGCAAGAGCATATCATACGATACTCAGAAGGTCGTGTTCCGGAAGTCATCAGCGTCCCAGTTGGAAGCGTGGCACCTGCCTTGCTTCCAGTCCAAAGTGAAGAACTAGACGATCTTGGTTACTACGGCTGAGAAACTGGATTCGCCAGACTGCGCATTCACTTTCGTCCCTTCTTTTGCAAATTCTCGGTTGGCGTAGCCTAGGCTTGCGACTTTCCCCAGTCCTGGTGAGAACGCTGCGCTGGTGATGAACCCGGCCTCCCGACCATCACTCATCAGCTTGGAACGAGGCGGAATCGAGTTTTTGGTCTCTACTTCTAATCCTACGAGTTGTTTGTTGACTCGTCCGATGTGGGTTGCTCGGGCAACGACTTCCTGTCCGAGGTAGCAACCTTTGTTGAAGTTGAGGGCGTCTTTGAAACCCGCTTCCAGTACGATCGTGTTTTCGTCAATATCGGCCGCGTACTTTGGATATCCTGCCTCTAGGCGAAGAATCTCCAAGGCTCGCGAACCCACAGGGTTAAGACCGATCTCTCCTCCGTTTAGGAGGAATCCTTGCCATACCGGTTCTGCTTCCAAGACGGGCAGAATCATGTCGTAGCCAGATTGACCAGTTCTGTCTCGGGCGATGATCGTGCTGGGTCCAAGAGCCTTCTGTTCGAATTGTTTGAGGCCGTGTGCCTCGGCTCCCAGAACTTGTTTGATCGCCTCGGAACTCTTCGGTCCTTGAACGGTCATTTGAACAAGGTCGAAAGTAACGTCGATGATCTGAACATCTTCAGTGATGATGAACCTGTCTAGGATCTCCTTTACGTGTGAAGCTGGTGATTCGCCTGTGTCGATAAGTAAGCTGTCTGTTTGAGCGTAGAGGTGGAGGTCAGCTAGGACACGTGCTTTCGAGTTGAGCAAAGCTGAGCGTTGCCCACCGTTCTCTTTCAACTGTGAAACATCATTTGTCAGGAGACCATTGAGAAAGGGGACGCGATCTTTGCCCGTAATTCTTAAGCGGCCTACATGGGATATGTCGGCAAGCCCTACTGTTCTCTTGACTGTCCAGTACTCCTCTTCTGGGTCGGAGTATGATAGTGGGCTCTTGCCCGGTTCCAGCCTGGCGCCGAGTTCTTCATGATAGACGGCAGATCGGTGCGACACGTTCAACTCACGAATTGCTATTCCTCGATTATACGTCTTCTCTCAAGTTGCCCAACCGTCGATACGGATGAAGAACTGTCGAGCAGGTGATTGAACCGTGGAGTGATAAGCTAGGGACGTTCTTGGTCGAGGATATGGAGCTCGGACTAGAGGGCAAAGTTGCGCTCGTCACGGCGTCGAGCAGAGGGATAGGTTATGGCGTGGCTAAGGTTCTCGCTTCAGAAGGCTGTCGAGTCGTAGTCTCGTCGAGGAGTAACGATTCGCTGTCTCAGGCTAGAGATAGGATTGTTCGAGAAACGGATAATCGCGAAGTGTACGCGTTCAGCGGAGACCTCACGGTCAAAGAAGATGTTGACCGACTGGTCAAATACGCCATCGAGAAGCTCGGCGATGTGGACGTTCTCGCTTACAACACGGGACCGCCAAAACCTGGAGCCTTCAACGAACTGAACGAGGCCGACTGGGACTACGGTGTTAAGCTGTTGTTGCTGAACGCTGTCTGGCTTGCAAAACGAGTGCTTCCAGGTATGGAACGGAAGAAGTGGGGTAGACTAGTCTTCATAACCTCGACCACTTTACGACAGCCCATTCCGAATCTCGTGTTATCCAACACAGTTAGACTGAGCCTAGCTGGACTTTCCAAATCGCTCGCAGCCGAATATGGACCCGAAGGAATCACTTCCAACGGAATCATGCAAGGCCACACTCTGACAGACCGTCAGCGTGAGATCGCAGAGCACGTCTCATCGAGAACCGGAAAGAGTGTTGACGATGCATTGAAACAAGCTCTTCTTGACGTGCCTCTCGGAAGGCATGGGACTCCCGAAGAGGTCGGGTATCTCGTAGCCTTCCTAGCCAGCGACAAAGCAAGCTACATCAATGGAGCGATGATTCCTTTAGACGGTGGAATGATAAGGTCAGTTTTCTAAGTAGCCGAGAAGAGAAAACGCTCTGGATTTTATATAGTTTCGAACTCACTTAGCACAACACCCCCTTGACAACGCCAATGGCGTCCCAACTAGGGAAGAATACAATCACTGAGGCTGTCCGAATTAGACGAGAGACAGACGACATAATGTCGGCCTTATGGATCCTCTCCCCACTGCTTGGAGGCGTCGCGTTCTTCGGAATTCTTTTCGGTAGCCTCTTCCTAGGGACGGCCTCCTCCGGACGCACAGGCCTCTTTGGGGGAGCCATTGCTGGGTTTGTTGTTGGCATAGTAGTCGCCATCATCCTGTTCGTGCTACCTTGGTATAGGCTGATCAAGCGGAGGAATGGCCATTTCAAGAGGGACAGAATGTTGCGCGAGGGTCTGATCAATTATGTCCGAGGATTAGCCGCAGAAAGAGGGCTAGAGTCGAAGATGACCGTCGAGATAGCTACGATGACCTCGATTCATAGTGAGGCAAATGGAGAGGAGGATGAAAAGTCTCCGATTCTCTGGGTTGTTCTGAGCATTATCACGTTTGGCCTGCTGGGATTGTATGTCTGGTATTTTCTGACCAAGGATCCTCACAAGCATGATGTCAGACAAATAGTATTCATGCAACAGGTGCAATCAGCGTTTTCGAAGCTTGAGAAAACTGTAGTGTTTCCGTTCTGGAAATCTCTGCCTGATAGAAGCTATTTTCTCTATCTGATTCTTACCTGGTTAACTGGCCTTTTCAGCCTCTACTGGAACTATGTCTTAATTAGCGACATGAACGACCACTTCAGAGCGCAATGGCAGGCAGAGGATCAGTTGTTGTCCAATTTGTAGAACAACCCGCACATCCTGGCAGAGCCCACTACCTTATTTGTCTCGGAATGGGTGCCACCGTAGGTCTCGTCGCGGCGTTTGGCGAATCATTCTACCAATCTCTAGCGATTCCAGTTCTGATCTTTAGCCAGGCCCTTTTCCCCATAGTCGTCGCGACGGCGATCGCGCCGTTGGTTGAGGAACCTGCCAAATCTCTTGGCCTCCTTCTTCTCAAGGAGGAAGAGAAGCTCAACTTTGAGATCAAAGACTGGACAATTCTCGGATCGCTCTCCGGAATAGGATTCGGATTCATGGAGAACGTATTCTATGCTCTTGCCGTTCTTGGGTATGGAGTGAACGTTTCCTTGGCCCTCTTCTTGATGCGCGGATTGCTGACGGCCCCTCTCCACGGTATTACTGCTACACTAACAGGCTTCGGTATTGGACTCTGGCAGAAGACCGGAAATGCACGATTGCTCCTAATACCATTGGTTGTCGCGATGATAATTCATGGAAGCTTCAATATGCTTGCGTCGATAATATGAAACCCGCCAAACGCCCCTCACTACTAAACGCCATTACCTTGCCGCTTTCCATCCTTCTCTACTGCCAGGTTCTCGGCTGGGTTGCTTTCGGAATGTTGGAACCAGGAATTTCTCAAAGCATTGGCTTGCCGGCCGACTCTGACCTCGTACTGACTGTCGGAATTTCGATGGCAATAGGGACAACAATTCTCGGATCATTCTTCCTCTATTATCACTTGATCACTTCGCAGAAGACTCCCTTCCAGAAGCCCAGGACAGTTCACAAATGCCTAAACTGCGGTCACAGCATTTCAGAGGGCATGGCAACATGCCCCTACTGCGGCTCTCGAACCCTATTCTAGACGGCAGGTTCACAAGAGAAAACTTCAATGGTGCGGCCGCCGGGATTTGAATTCCCGGACCGCTTATTGTCGCGGCCTCCCGGGTCGTCAGCGTTCTGCTGAACGCTGTAATGGCAGGCTGATATCATAGACCAGGCTAGACCACGGCCGCACAAGACATCCGCCAATTTACGGCTCATTTAAAGACTGGAGGTTTGCGTCCACTCGACATGCAGTCTGACGTCTGGCGATCTCTCGGAGAGTCCGATCGGCGAGCCTATAGAAGCCAATATAACTCCCCCCATGATGCGAATGTTCGAATGCACGTTCTAGCGCCGGATGGATTGTAGATTGCCAGTCTTCTATGTCGATGGACAGAGCATGGGAAACGAGCAGAAGACACTACCGCGGCGAGCAAAGATCGTGGTGGCGTACAAGGAGAAGCCCAATTCAGCCTTCCAGATCCGCTGGGAGGAGATTGGAGATCGGACGAACAACGAGGCCGAGTACGTTGCATTGTTGAAGGCTCTATCGATAATCGAGTCGAAATGGGGAGCCGCCGGAGAAGCATCGGGGAAGGGCGCCGAGCCCATCAAGATCCATTCCGACTCTATGCTGATAGTCAACCAGGTAAGGGGCAGCTATGAAGTGACAGATGTCAAGCTGCGCCAGCTCTGTGAGAATGTGAAGGGTTTGATGAAGAAGATGAGCGCCGTGAAGCTGGAATGGATTCCTCGCGAGGAAAACTATGCAGGACAGTGGCTCGAAGAGAGATGGAAGGGTGGAAAGGTCGAGGTTGTGAAGGATGAAGAGCCGGGCGCGCCTGTTGCGAAGGTCTGAACTGTGCCCGTTTGTTTTTGGGTACTAAAGACCCATATTTCCAGCCCCTTTGGGCGAATCTGGAGTGTAATCTGAAATGAGTAATGTTCCTGAAGACGTTGCCCGGATACTTGGTCCCGGTGAACAAGTACAGCTTTTCATCCAGCAGAAGATCTACCATCCGAAGATCAATATCGACTCTGTCGTTCTAACAAATGAGCGAATAATCCTGAGACATCCCCATGACCTACGCCTGAAGAAGGATTTTACAGATTTCTCATACACCGATGTGGCTAATGCGATTCTGGACAAGGGAATTCTCCGTTCAACCGTGAGATGCCAGCTTAGATTTGGGGGAGACCCGCTCAGCTTGAATGATCTCCCCAATTCCGATGCCGAGAAGGCTTACGGGATTATCAGGTCGAACATCGCGCGATACCAGACTCCGTTCTCGACCGGATACGCTGGAATGGCCCCGACGGGCGCCATGCCGAATGCCATGCCAACGCCTGTCCAAGCGGCCGCGGTCGGCGTCAGATGTTCTAAGTGCGGCCAGATGAGTAATCAGGGCTCAAGGTTCTGTGGCGCCTGCGGCAATAGATTCTGACAACTCGACGTTCCTACGGTTCGGGACAAACAATCACGTTCCGTCAAGGTACGTCGGTGGGGTCCCAGTTGGTTCTCAGATCCTCACTTAGAGAATCCAGGGACTTCATATCCTCGTCTGAGATTTCGAAGTCGAATACCTGACTGTTCTCGCGGATCCTTTCTGCTCTCGTCGACTTCGGTATCACGACCAGGCCATGCTGTAGGCCCCAGCGTATCATCAACTGGGCGGGGGTCTTCGAGTATTTTTCTGCAAGCGAACGCATCCGAGGGTGCTTGAATCTCTCTCCTCTAGCCAACGGACTGTAGGCTTCGACCTGTATTCCTTTACTCCGACAGTATTCCAACAATTCTTTCTGGTAGAGGAAGGGATGGAATTCGACCTGGTTTACAGCCGGTCTGGCCTCATGCTCTTTCAGTAGCTCTTCTAGGTGACGGATAGTGAAATTGCTCACACCAACCGCTCTGCACTTTCCCTGTTTGAGGAGGGTCTCCATTGCATTCCAGGACTCGCTGCGAGCTTTTGGGACTGGGAAGTGGATGAGATAGAGGTCCAGATAGTCTAGCCCCAGCCTTTTCAGACTAGCTTCACAGGCTCGAAGTGTGGAATCGTAGCCTTGATCAGAGTTCCAGAGCTTTGTCGTTACGAACAAATCCTTACGAGGAACCCCACTGTCAAGAACAGCCCCTCCAACATCCGCTTCATTCCCATAGATTCGTGCTGTGTCAACGTGCCGATATCCTATTTTGACCGCGAACCTCACAGCATCCTGCGTCACCCTTCCAGGAGGACTCTGGTATACGCCCAAGCCCAACACCGGCATTTGCACACCATTGTTCAGCTTGACAGCCGACTTTACATTCAGGTTGACAATCGACATTGTCATACTACTGCCTGACTGCCTTGTCTGAAACTTAAAGACTCAAACATTAGCGGGGCAGACTCCTCTAATGGACCAAGAAACGGGACGGGTGTCCAAGACCGCTTGGGCTCCCGAGATCGACGTGAGAATAGCCAATCCGCCACCAGCCCTCCTGAAGAAATACACGTTGAAGGAAAAGGCGTTCTTCTATGACTATGCAAGCTTCGTCGTGCGGCTTATCCGAAACGAGGAGGTGACTGACAGAATTCGCGGTGTCATTTCAGCGGAGAGAATCTTGATCGATAGACCGGTTGACATTCGTGTCATGGTCTTTCCTGCCCGCACATTTCGTGGACGACAGAACAGAGTTCTGCATGGAAGCTACAGCGAATCAGCCTCGCAAATTAGTCTCTACCCGCTCAGAATTCCCAGAGAATGGATTCGCGGAGAAGGGATAGATCTGTTTCGTGCAGGGTGTGAGGGCCTTTCTCAGAGAAAGCTGAGGCTTCTCTACGAGATGTCTGAGATTGCAGTCTCGACAATGATTCACGAAATTCTGCACGTGAAGTTTCAGCGGCGAAGGATGAGCAGATATGGAGAGGAGGCTCTGGTCCAGGAGCTAGAGAGACAATTCATGCAGGGATGGGAAGAGTGGATTCGCGTCCCAGTTCAACATGCCATCTCAGTGATCAGCTAGCTACCAGTCTGACCTGAGCTGATTCACTAGCTGGCTGAGACTCCTCACCTCTGAGACGTTCCTTTTGGAATAGTCATGCGCGGGATGAGCACCCCGTCTATTCACCCATACGGCTTTGATCCCGAGGTGCATGGCTGGCTCAATATCATGATACTGGCTAGCTGCCACATGGATCCAGGGTCTGTCTCCGATGATTCTTCGAGCCTCTTCAAAGTGGGCCGGTGCGGGTTTGTAGGATCTAACGTTCTCGGCTGTGATCTTGATGTCGAAAGGACTTGCAAAATGCTTGACGGTGCCTGCTAACAGATCATTGTCCACATTCGACAGAATTCCCAGAGTGTACTGTCTTGAGAGCTTCGATAGTGAAAAGTTAGTGTCGGGAAAAGGTGTCCAAGTGGGCAGTTCTTTCGCCAAGAAATTCGAATCAGCCTCCGTGAGATTCCAGCCAATCTTTCGAGCGACATTGAGGCTGGTCTTTGATAGAACGTCTCGATACAACAGATGCGGTTTTTCTCTTTCAACCCTGCGCTCCTCTTCATCGTAGAGAAAGAAGGCCTTCAACTCAAGCCCATGACTAGCCCCGGTCCGGGAGATCGCGGTGTGGAATGCACTTCTGATGCCGGTCTCCCAATCAATAAGGGTTCCATAGCAGTCGAAGGTTATGACTCCTGCCGTTTTCAACCATGTTCCGCCTAGTCTTCACGATTTATTCTTATTTACTAACCATTTCATCATCGTCCGGAACTTCCTCTGACTGCCGTGACTCGGGAACGGCAACGGATTTCCGTTAAGAATCCTTTCTCCAAAACCCGCGCGCCGCAAAACTTCGCTAGCGGGCTTGAAGACGGTCCTTTTCACTATCAATATTCTACCCGGATCAAGCTCCTTAACCCGAACCGGCAGAGTTAATGAGCCTCGAATCGTAGCCATTTGTCTCTGTCTCGGCTGGAGCTTGTCGATAGGATGTTCGCATGTATCAATTAGGAAGAAACCGATTGACTGGAACTGCTTGAGCATTGGTCGTTTATCGCAACCCTTCCTCATCGGAAGATCGAGTGGCCAGAACGCTAACGCCTTCATCGTCTCCCTGAAGAGGTGATCCTTTCCGATCGTTTTCTCAGAATAGAAGTATCCTCCGGATGTTGGAGGAGACTCGGCTATGAGGAGTAGATCGACTTTGTTTGGTCTGTATTTGTTTCTCGCTCTGGCGTACTTCTTTTTGAGGAGAGCATGTGTGGTGCCGAGGACAACATCTAAGGGGCAGCTCGAGGTCCCGGATCTTTCGAACATTTTCCTCACGCCTAGCCTTCAGCACCTCTTCCGCGACGTCGAAGCAGGACTGCAACTATCCATATCCATTGAAAAGGGAAGGCAAGAAAGAGCCGTTGCAAAAGTCCCACATATTGGAACGAAGTTAGGATAGCGATAGAAAATGCAGTGAAGAGTCCGATACTTGCCAGTCCAGTTACTAGAGAGTAGGAGCGGTAGGATGCCCAGAACTTATCCAGGTTCAGACCGATCCCTGTGAACAGCGGAAATATTCCGACCGAGCCAAAGAAGACTACCACGATTCCCGTGTGGATTAGCTGAGAAAGAGATCCCGTAAGAGGGCAGCCGGGATCACATGGAAATATTCCTGTCGCTATTTCGCCTACCCCAGCAATTGCAAGGAAGACCAAACCGATTTGCGACCATTTTCCAGCGTCGATATTTTTCAGAAGACCAAAGCAGAATATCAAGATTAGCAGGCCCGTTACCACGAAATTTGCATTCATGACGATAGAATTCGGACCAGTGCCTAGCTCGCTTCCCTTCTGCGTCAGCTGGTCGTAACCCGGTCTGAGAACACTTGCGAGTGCCCACAGACTGACCATGACGATTGGGGCAGCTATCCCACAGAACGCTGGTGCCGTAAGTTCTCTCTTCAACCCCGTAATCAGTTGTTTAAGGCATGTGAGGTTGTTTCTTTGGTGCCGAGGGCAGGATTTGAACCTGCGAATGGGCCGATCGCGTCTTGATCGCCAACCCGGTTTCTGACATCTGAATCTTCAGCCGGGCGCTCTCCAGAGCCCCCATGTTCAAGGAACAGGCTGAGCTTGCGAGGGTCAATGCTTTGTTGACCAACCTCGGCTTTCCTCGGCATTCCGTTTCTGCGATGATGCGGTCTTCATAAGACTTTAGAGGAAAAAATCGAGGATTCTTTCTTCGAAGTAACCCCCAAGCCTCCTGAAAAGCATCGACGGACTCTAGACCAATCGGAGTGAGCGAAATAATGCACTGTCCATTAAGGATTGAGAGCTTTACAAATCCAAGACTGTCAAGTCGATCAACAGACTTTTTGGCGTCATATATCGTACGGGCGACGGTTCGTCGTGCTAACTCAACCATACTAACCGGGCCCTTGCTAAGCACAAATCGAGTCACAAGATCCACGCTTTCATGAAACAAAGGGACTCTGTCCATCTTTCGTTGAGAGTTCATTGAGAACTTTCGAAGGGAGATATCACCGAACGCCAAGTCGAGGTATTGGCTGAGGAAAAGCCCAGCGGGACATTCCGAATATTTCTGCCATATAAGGAATTTTGCGATTTGAACGGGGTTGAGCAGAGGAATGTAGTCCATCCAACGCCGCATACTCTCGTCTCAAGAAATGCGTAGGCTGAAGCCTACCTCTGGATGATCCTTGCTGACCGAGTGCCTTACCGAGAGGCTCTGAGCCATTCCGGCAAGGTCTTCTCTAAGCTTGACGCTCGAGGTCGTCAAACGGATACATGGGGTAAGTCCCCCCGACAAAGGAACCATCGGCGTACTGAAATCCTTCAATGAATCGTTGAAGCCCGACCTCTCCTACATTTCTTACGAATCGAGGTATAGAGGCTATTCGCGAGCACTCGCCAACAGGGAGGCCCAGACTCTTGTGCTTGAAGAGTACGATTGCGCGAGAATTCAGGTACAGGCAGATACCATTTCTCCGTGCCGAAGATTTTCGAATCTTAGGCTTCGCTCCGTACAAACTAGCAAGAAGTGGGGAAATTACGAAGATTGTTCCGAACCATTCGTCGGGAAAACGTTGAGCAACACTGTAAACGTAAGAAGAGTGCCGTTGTCCGGGTCTATACATCGTTCGCGTTCCATCACCCACATCCAATCCCGTTTCCAAGCATAGATCGCTGGTGACCGTGGTTGGAAGCTGCAACCTTCGGTGCTTGTCCATGCTGCTCAGAAACTCATCATGGGGTGAAAGGTGAATCAAACGATTGGAGAGGGAAGAGTGATGCGATATGCTAATTGGAGATAGTCCTGCGCGAAAGTAATACTGCCCGCGGTAGCACTATACCGAAAGTACGGAGACCATGGCACCATCCGTCGCAAGAGAAGGGGCGTCGGCAAGCCTCGGCGACTCCTGGAAAATCTGAATGATGGAATTAAGCTTTCCACTTCTTGCTCGACTGTGAGCCATTCTCAAGGGTGGTAAGACAAAGCGAATAAACGGGCGCCTCGCGACAAGCCATGAAAACAGATGGTTAAAGGTCCATCCTGGCTCTCTAAGCTCGGAACACTTTCACTCCTCTACGTCGCTGTCTTCCTAACCAGGATAGGCTTCGGATCTATTCTCATAATTTTTCCGATCTATCTCAACATTGCTCAGTCAATGTCGTCCCTTGCAGGAATCGTCATTGCTCTTTATCCTGCGGTAGAGGGTTTCAGCGCTCTCCCCGTTGGGACGTTCGTTGATCTGAAGGGTAGACGTAGAGCTTTCGTGGCTGGAATGGCGATGATTTCCATTCTGACATTTCTGATCGGTCTCTCCAACAACTTGATCCTTGTGGGCGGAGCTCACGCACTGGAGGGATTGGCCGCGGCGATGGTAACCATAGCTTCGCTAACAATGATAACCGATCTTACCGTAGAGAAGAACCGAGGGGCCGGCATGGGCGGCTTCGATCTTGCTAACCTAGCGGGCTACGGAGCAGGCATCTTCCTAGGGGTCGCATTCTCACACATATTCGCCTCGAATCTGGGATACAGCTTTCTCGTTGTATCCGTGGTCATGGGCGCCTCCGCGATCTTTGTCTACTTCGCCCTTCACGAGCCTGTCCATCCTTCTAAGGAGCAACGGAATCTCCGAGGGATCTACGACACCCTCACCGGTGACGTCGTCGGAATCCTTCCTGTCTGGTTCTCCCTAACCATAGTTCTAGGATTCTTCCTCTTCCTCCCAAGGCTTGTGAAAAACGCTGGAGTCACTGACCTAACCCAGTCCGCTCCTCTGATCCTTCTCGCGTTGGTTGTACTTGGAACTGGGGCCCTCATGTTCGGACGACTCTCTGACAAGATCGGGAGGATGAAGACGATGATAATCGGAGCTTTGGGAGAGCTAGGCTTTCTTCTTGTCTTGCCAGAGTTGTTCCAACGGTTGATCGTGATCCCTCCGGGTACTCCGTGGATCGAGTCTTACAATATGGTCGGGCCGATAATAATCGTCGGCGGAATCCTCTTCTTTTTGGGCTCCGGATTGATACCTTCCATTCTTGCGTATATTGGAGATAAGGCTGCAAAAGAATTCAGAGGTTCCGCGATGGGGCTCTACAGCCTAATGTTGAGTGGCGGAATTGCTGTAGGAACCGTCCTTGCAGGGATCTCCGACGATTTGGGAGGTGTTCAGGCCGTGTTCTACTCGGCCGCTGTGATCTTCGGAGCCCTAGGTCTGACTTCTGCCTGGCTGCTTCACAAACAACAAGGCTTGACTAAACATGCAATCGAACTGAAGGAGTCCGTGGGCAAACCAATTTAACAACCTGTGTGTTGTCCGCGTTTTCCTGTGGGCCGGTAGATCAGCCTGGTATACTGACAGTGTCAGGCCGAGGATCGCCCGCTTGGCAGGTCGAATATCGACCCTGTTTGCGGGA
>Ga0209239_1000110_pt1 | contig 48384 bp, 50 predicted proteins | sample GraSoi013_2_20cm_FD_185824 | JGI IMG/M metagenome (GOLD analysis project Ga0209239, IMG submission 185824) | Grasslands soil microbial communities from the Angelo Coastal Reserve, California, USA - Sample 10_02_2013_2_20cm (SPAdes) (version 2) | ecosystem: Environmental > Terrestrial > Soil >...
GCAACAATGCCTCACCCAACCTGCTCTATGGCACACCGGTGAAGAAAGGCTACGCTTCTCCAGACACGACAGGCATAGACGAGTATGCAGCGATCAGGACGATAGAGAACAACTGGGGATTCTCCCCTTTAGCGCAGGGCGACACGGCCGCGGCGAACGGGGGGTACATGTTCAATGACATATTCTCCTCCGGGACCCCTCTCGCGCTTTCTGCAAGCTTCACCTTCTCGCCGAGCAATCCAAATAATGGTACAGCAGTCGCGTTTACAGCCCTGGCCTCGGGAGGAACTGGACCTTACTCTTACTCTTGGAGCTTCGGCGATGGAACATCAGCCACTGGAGCCAGCCCAACCCACACATACTCCAATGTCGGCCCTTACAACGTAACACTGACGACGACAGATTCGAACGGCGCGACCTCAAGCAGCACGCGACAAATCACGGTTTCAGCCTCTTCAACCCCCCTGTCAACGCTCACCTTCCTCTATGTTGGGCTGATCGCTGGAGGAGCCGTCAGCGTGAGCGTATTCCTTGCAAAGTATCATTCCCGCAATCGCAAACTATCCGCTGCGTTGAAGGGTGGCCGACAAAATAAGCCTCGCAAGAATTCCGCTCGATGAGCATGTCAAGTCAGACCGCTGGTTAGGAAAGGACAAGGTGTCTTGGCGTCGTCCTAAACCGCGCGCGTCGATTCTAGTTCAGGATAGGGCGGGCGAGGATGATTGAGGGGCGAATAGAATCGCGACTATTCCTACAACGAGAGCGATCGCTCCCAGAACAAAATCGATAACGTAGATTCTTCTCGTCTTCGCAAACCTCTGGGGTTTCGCCACCGGGAGACCTGAACCCGTTCTTAGGCCTTTGGAAACCAAATGTCGCACCTGCACAGGGCAGCGTTCCGATCGCGTGGGTTACAGCATCCTTTCATTCCATCCCGGCCACGCACTTTCTTCGTACTCGTAAGGAGTGATCGATAGAACATGGCGGATAAACCTAGTAAGGTCTGGGAGCCTTACTCTAAGATGGTTAGGATGCCGGAGGAGGACTGGGCGGTCCTAGAATCGGTATACAACGACTACCGCTATCGCCAGGGAGATCTTCAGAGGACTGAGTTCATAAAACGATTTGTCTCAAAAGGGGTAACCTCTTACCTGTACCAGCTAAAGTCTAGAACACCTGAAGCGCTGCTCAGGATCGCTCAGGCCAGTGGTACCCTCGGAAGCCAAGGCTCTCGATAGCGGTCTCTCAGAAGACCCGGTCGGACCATCGGCCTTGGACATTTGAACACCGTATGAGAGTCTGTCTTTCCCGGCGGGCTGAGAGGGCAGCCGGGCAGAGTAGCCTGATTGTCCCCCAGAAAACGCCCTGGAATCGCCTTAGAATCAGAAACCTTCACATCCTCCTGCCAATCCCCTCGTCCCAGGAGAAACATTCCAAGGGAAAACCCTAGCATCTTCATGAAAAACCTCTCGAGAGCTGAAATTCTAGAATATTTCTAAAATCGATCGATCCCTGCGTGACAGATCCGGAGTTCCAAGCTAGTCCCGCTGGGTTCGGAGTTGCCGATATACGAGGATTCCAGCTATCACCAGCGCCGCAACACCCAGTGGAACGAAGTAGGCTTGGAGAGAATCCGCGATGGCCGTGCTATTCTGACCAGCCAGAACGCCAACATATACTAGTGCAATGTCCCAGATGAGGATTCCGACCGCGGAGAACAGAAGGAACTGCTTAGTATCCATCCTAACAATTCCCGCAGGAAACGCTATCAGAGTCCTAAGCAACGGCACGAACCGGGCGAGTAGAACAACGCTCCTCCCATGGCTCGCGAACCATTTCTCCGTCGTCTCCAATCGCTTCTCGCTAAATCGTACAATGCGGCCATATCGCAAAACTGCTGGTCTTCCGAGATAATAGCCGATGCCAAAGTCCACCAGTGTCCCCACCATGCTACCGAGGGTCGCAACGGCCACCGTGGACCAGAACTCGAGCCTGCCCTGGAACACAAGATATCCCCCAAGAGGAAGAACGACTTCGCTAGGAATTGGTAGCGTCGCGCTCTCCATAACCATCAACAGGAATATTCCCAGATAACCAGTCTGGTTGAGAAGATCGACAATAGTGTTGAAGATTAAGCTGGTGATCGCCACGTTTCACATCTCTAACTTTGAGCCGCTCATCGGGTCCTTGTGATCTTCCCGGTCCAACTAGTAGCCGATTTGAATTCGCGTTGTTGCTATAAGCTAACGCTCAACGCTTTAACATCACCTGGGCAGGATCATGCAACGGCCCTAGTTCCTCTTCTAGACATTCTTGCGATACAGAAGCCCCAAAGACTCTCCGGCCAACCCAAGGCTCAGAGCCTTGTCTATCGACTTTTCACGGTTGATCCCGAAGACCTTCAGGATACGGATCGTCCGGGTCTTGAAGAGTCTACAGAAACCGTTCGCCCTCTGGCCAGTAATTGCCGTGTTCGCTAGACCATTCTGGACTCTCGTCCTTCAAGGCCCTAGACGGGCGCAGCTCGCTCCTAAGTTGAAGAAACCCTTGCCAGCATGGTCTCTCCTCGTCGTGCTTCTGCTCGGAGCGGGTGTTGGTTTTTACGCTTCGACCATATTCAGCGAGGTCGCAGGAATAGGGCAGCCTACGACTCCAGACTTTACGCTCGCGACCAATCCTGTCAGTATGACCGCACCGCAGGGGAGCCTATCATCCTTCACAGTTTCACTCGGCAGTCTGAACAGTTTCGCCGGTAGTGTCAACCTGAACTACTCGCTCTCTCCACGAATCACGAACGTGACGATCGCGTTGAACCCCTCCTCTGTGTCTCTCCTTACCGGAGCAGGCGCCTCGACGCTGACAATTTCCGTTCCAGCTTCAAGCCCTCTTAGCACTTACACGATTAGCGTCGATGGGGTTAGTGGAAGGCTCAGCCATAACGTTACGAGTATTCTGAGGGTGGTCTCGCCTCCCGCTCCAGACTTTTCGACCTCAGCTGCTCCGTCTTCTATCAACGTAACTCGCGGTTCAGCGACGAGCAGCACCATCATATTGACGAGCATCGGGGGTTTTGCGGGGACAGTCAACTTGACCACGTCTATCTCGCCTAGCAGCGGTTCCAGCCCCACTCTCACCCTCAACCCCAACAGAGTCACCTTGCTATCAGGCGGGACAGGAAACGCAATTCTAACCATCAATACTACCGGGACAACATCCCGCGGAGTCTACACCATCGTGGTTCTCGGCGTCAGCGGGACACTCGCAAATAGTTTCTCGATCACCCTGACAGTCCAGTAGGAAGCTTGGAGATCTGCTAACTCCTGGCCCTCGGGATACTCTATCTGCATCGTTCCATCTCAGCATCAATCATTTGTAAGGGTCCGACTCGCCAGAGTCGTAATCAGACACGAGGGCTTGAGACTCAATGTTTCTACTTGGTCACGGTTGCTGGAGCTACATGTTTTCGAAAGCGACTGGCCGGAACGTCAACGTCAACCTTCCCGCGTATCTCGCGCTTCTCTCAGGAATCCTCCCTGACTTTGACATCTACTTTCAACCGTACCTGATACACCACACCTACACCCATTCACTGATAGTAATCGTCCCGGTTGTTCTGGTTCTCACATACTTCTTCGGAAGACCAGGCTTCGCCTTCTCCGTCGGAATCCTCTCGCACCTGCTCGGAGATTTCATCGTCGGAACGATTCCGCTCCTCTATCCACTGTCTCCCAGTTCGGATGTCGGACTGAACCTCGGCATTCCCAGTCTCGCTGACACGGTCCTCGAGATCGGAGCCTTTTCGCTCGTCCTAGTCTACGCGTATCGGAATGGCGATTACAAATTGGTTCTAAAGACCTCGCGGGACAGTCTCCTGCTCGCAATCCCGCTCTTCGCTCTAGTCACCCTCACCCTACTCTTCGCTGGCGATAGGAGCATTCCCCTGGCGGAGTTCGCTTTCTCGAGAAGAGCGTTCACTGTGATCACCCTTGGGCATATTCTTCTCAGCGGAATTCTCGCTCTAGGCGTTCTGCAAGGGTTCAGATGGTACCTGGAAAATAGACGAGTCAAACAGACAACTGGCTCAATCGATTCCTCTGATCAACCTCCCACATAATTGGACAGTTAGACTTAGACTGGCAGCTCCAAAAATCGATGGAGGTTCCGATCGTGTACTATTACTCGATTCCCTAGGGCACAATTCGCCCTTATCGAACCGGGTACTATGATGAGCCGGATTAAGAAGTCGATATCTTCTAGTTCTGGTGATAGTGTACGAGCGAGCATATCGAGACTGCGAGAAGATACATTCCAGGTCTTGTCAAGGTGTTGGTCATTCTTCAGTCGTTTGTCATTGCTTATCTCGGATTTTGGATGTATGAGAATTATCAGAACGATTTCTACTTCCAGGCCTACGTCAACTCGTCTTTCCAAGGCAGCGGATTCGCCATAGTCGCGCTGAGCAGTGTCGGAATCTTCAGCGCCGTGGCTATGGGTCTCTACCTGAAGCTTCGGCGAACCCATAAGGAGCTTGAGCATCTGATCCTGACGGAGCATTCAGCCTCCGAGGATCAGGGTTCCAAGACCATTCTGGAGCCTCACGTCGAACAGCACTTGATCGAGATGATAAGAAAATCAGTCCCCTCTGAAACAAGCGGTGCCTCGTCGGCGATGCCAGTTCTCAAGAGAGAGAGTGGTCAATCTTCCCCTTAAGCTAGTGTGGTCAGCAGCGGCCTCAACAATGTCTCACTTTGGCGACGATATCTGGCCGGGTCCCGAATGATGCTTGGCTGCGTTAGGTTTGGAATGAACGTTCTGTGAACGCGAGGCTTGGCCGTAGAATGAATTCGATACGTATTGGCTCTTGATATAAGGCTATTAAAGCCGGTATTCCTTCAACGCGGCTGTTGTAGTGGCGTATCGTTTGTATCTGACTGGTTCTTCGCCGAACGTCAACTTTGTACTTTTGGGAGGAACCTTGGGGACCGATTTCTGAATTGATTATTCGTTCGCGAGCCCCTCTTCGCGTCAGTTTCTCTGGCGGAGGGACAGACGTCCCACCCTACACGGACAAGTACGGTGGAGTCGTCTTATCATCGACCATTAAGAAATACGCTTACTGCTCTATCCGGCCTCGAGTGGGGGATGGGTTACAAGTGAACAGCATGGGCTGGACCACCGGTATAACAGCAGAGGCTAGCTACGCTCAGTCTCTGAACGGCGACGCGGACCTTGCGCGAGCGGCCGTCCGTAGGATGGGAGTGACAGACAGGCTTGAAATCAACACGTGTTCCGACTGTCCACCAGGCTCGGGGCTTGGATCTTCGTCCGCGCTTGTGGTCGCGATCCTCGGGGGTCTCTGCGAGTGGTCCGCCAAACCCATGGAGAGAAAGCGAGTTGCGGAGATGGCCTACTTGATAGAGAGGTCGGACGTTGGAATCCCGGGCGGAATGCAGGACCAGTACGCGGCAGCGATGGGCGGGTTCAACCTTATCCGTTTTGAGAAGGAGGGCGTAACTGTCAAGCCCCTCGCTATTTCTGGGGCTATAAGGAATGAGCTGGAATACCGACTCCTTCTCTGTTCCACGGGAACAACCCGTCCTTCGGGAGGAATCCTAGGTAGGCAAATCAAGTCTTATCGCGAGGGTAATCCGACAGTCCTAGAGGCGCTTCATGAGATCAAGAAGCTTACCTTTGATCTCAACGATGAGCTGGTGCGGGGTCGGGTGGAAGAGTTCGGTGAATTGCTTGGCCGGGAATGGGACTTGAAGAAGAAGCTTGACCCAGCTATATCCAATGACGAGGTCGACAAGCTCTACCGGACAGCATTGGCAAACGGAGCTATCGGTGGAAAACTCCTTGGGGCGGGTGGTGGAGGATATCTTTTGCTTTTCGCGGAAGATGGCTCTCATAAGAGACTCTCATCCGCAATGATAAAGGCGGGTTCTCGAGTCGAGAATGTCAGGTTCGAAGATGTTGGCTTAGAGACTTGGAAAGTGGGCTACCGGGACCGCGAACAGCGGGATCGTGCGGGTCAGAGACCCCAGATTAGCGAGGCTAGACCAGCGTCGTACGCGCTCTGACAGTTTATCTAAGCGTTGATATGATACGCTCGCAGTTTGGAGTCGTAAGTCATCGCGGCACGTGATCGAGGCTGTTAACACCTAAGGCTAGGGAAATAAGAAAATCCAAGGCCGCGACCATTGAGACGTATCTCAAACGGGGCGTGAGGCTCCGGGAGATGACGATCTCCCTGAGCAGCGATATTGAAAGAGCGGCCGAAACCATATCCGACAGTTTCCGAAATGGCGGCAGACTCTACGCCTTCGGTAACGGTGGAAGCGCGGCGGACGCTCAGCACATTGTAGCTGAGCTCACAGGGAGGTTCCGAGTAAATCGTGAACCGTTGCCAGCGGAGGCATTGACGACAAACTCTTCCGCAGTCACAGCAATCGCCAACGACTATTCTTTCGAAGAGATATTTGCTCGACAGGTGAAAGCACTCGCCAGAACCGGCGACGTGGTTATTGGGATATCGACGAGCGGCGAGTCGAAAAATGTTCTGAGAGGATTAGAGACTGCCAGCAAGTCGCACGCCAAGACCATCGGACTCTGTGGGCAGAAGGGACAGATGAAACTCTATTGTGATATCCTCTTGTCGGTTCCGAGTGATGAAACATCTCTCATACAGGAAGTACACATCTCCATAGGACACTTGTTGTGCCTCCTCGTTGAGGAGGATCTCTTTGGCTAGATCAGTAGCCGTTTTCGTTGACCGTGATGATACGTTGATGGTCGACGTAAAATATTGTACCGACCCCGCTTTGGTGCAGCTCATTCCCGGGGCAGCTCAAGGGCTTCGATCCCTAAGGAAGGCTGGCTATCGGGTGGTGGTAGTCACGAACCAGTCAGGCATAGGCCGTGGTTACTTCGACACTGAGACCCTTGAGCGGGTTCACAATCGACTCCGAAATGAACTGCGTCGAGCAGGCACTGATTACGACGCCCTTTACTACTGCCCCCACACGCCTGAAGAAGATTGCCAGTGTAGGAAACCCAAGCCCGGGCTACTGTTGAAGGCAGCCTCAGAACTCGATATCGACCTAGGCTCTTCTTACATGGTAGGCGATCGCGATCTCGACGTCGGGGCTGGCAAGGCTGCCGGAACCAAGACCATTCTTGTTTCGAGAACGGATCTTAGGGACAACTCAGGTTCAGATTCGCTTGCCGATTTTGTTGCACCTACTCTGGCAGACGCTGCCAAGCTGATTCTGTCAAGCTCTAGAAACCGAGTCGGAAGAGCAGGATCACATATCCGACTCCACTCTTGACGAAGCTGAGCTTACTCGTCCCCCTGGGTCTACGCCTGAAACTGATAGGCACTTCCGTGATTGAGAATCCCTTCTTCTTGGCGCGTACTAAAATCTCCGCGGTCACTTCGAAGTTCTTCGCAACCAACTCCTCACGGACGCTCTCAACAGCCTTCGTCGAATAGATTCTGAAACCTGAGGTGATGTCGCTAGACTTCATCTTGAACGCGCGCCGTAGAATCCAGTTCGTGCTGGCGCTAATCATTCTCTTGAAGAATGGAAGCTCTTGGACCAGACCCCGGCTCTTTGAGCGGGAGCCAACTACCACATCAGCCTCTCTAGACGCGTGTAATAGTCGTACAATTTCCTCAGGATCGTGATTTAGGTCTGAGTCCATTGTTAGGACGTAATTGGACTGGGAGTCGACCATCTCAAGCCCCTTTTTGAGAGCCTTCCCAAGTCCAAGCCTCTTCTGGTTATACTCAACTATGACCCGGGGGTTTTCCTTGGACAGTTGATTGACCTTCCCCATAGTGGCGTCGGTCCCTTCCACAACAAAGATGACCTCGTAGTCGTGTCCGAGATTTTCCAGCGACTTGATTAGCCTCGTGGAGAATTCGTCAATGACCTCCTCTTCGTTGTAGAGGGGAATTACCGCGCTTATTTTCACGGAGACCGCGGACACGTCCTTTCAATGCTCAGGGCTAAAGTTGTTTGGGTTCCTAGGGCGGCTAGCGTTTCGATTGGCCCTGTTCCAGTGCGAATCTTGCCCTGAATATGGGAATGAATGATGTTAATTGTACAACATCTTGGTCGATCCAAAGATTGCGGAGTATTCTCTGGATTGAGTAAGAAGAGTCGAATTGCTGCTTACTCGTCTCCGGAAGTTCAACACACTTTTTCTTTTTTTGAGCGAAGTTGACAACATATCATTGGTCGCGTGGTCGACGAATACGGTTTTGCTACTGGACAATGTTACCGTAGATAGTTCACAACAAGCACAAGGTAATTTAATCCCTAATTTCTTCCGCTCTATTGTGAAAGCTGTCAGCGTCATCATTCCAGCGATGAATGAGGCGGAGGGAATCGGTTGTACTCTCGAGGCTCTGCCGATCGTGGAACTTTCCAAATTGGGCTACTCGACCGAGGTCCTAGTCGTCGACGGTTGCTCAACTGACAACACGCTCGAAATAGCACGGTCGAAAGGAGCCAAGATCATTGTTGAGCCTCGGAGAGGCTATGGGCGAGCCTACAAGACAGGATTTCAAAACTCCGTCGGGGATTACATCGTCACCATGGACGCTGACGGATCATATCCTGCTCAACAAATTCCTCAGTTACTGGATTATCTTGTCAAAAGTGATCTTGACCTCGTTACGACTTGCAGATTGAACAACTTGCAACCAGGAGCGATGAGCGTATCCCATCGTTTCGGCAATGAGATTCTCAATCTCTTCTCCCGAGTATTTTTCAGGCTTAATCTGAGGGATACTCAATCAGGCATGTGGGTTTTCAAGAGAAGTCTCTTAGAGACTGTCGGCGTCAGATCGGATAGCATGGCCTTCTCTCAAGAATTTAAGATCCGTAGCTTCCAGAAAGCCTCCTGTCAGGAATTACCTATTTCCTACATTGCCAGAAAGGGCAAACAGAAGATCAACACATTCCGCGACGGATATTCAAATCTGAAAAGCATGTGCGGCCTCCTCCGGAACAAGGAAACACGCGCGCTCGTTCCGGCCTTGGGAGCTCAACAACTCTTAGCACACAATGTAGCAATACCTCAGCCAAATGTTCTTCAGAAAACGTAGACTCGGTCAAGACCGACACGCCGGGCCGGGCGAGACCCAGTTCTTCCCGTATTAGGCGATTTCACGAGCCTGTGCTGCAACATGCTCAGATCATTCAAGCTAAGATCTCTGACCGTTGTCGGAATAAGGGGAATAGTTCTCTCGGTGCCCCTGAGCATACTCCTAGTAATCTTCTCATTCTCTCAACTGATGCCCGTGCGTTTTGTCCTGGCCCTGATCTTTCTTCTCTTCCTACCCGGATTTGACGTGTTGGAGATTTTCTACAATCAGACGATATTCCTCGCTGGGCTTCAAAGGTTTCTTATCAGCGTCGGGCTCAGCATCGGCATCGCGATAATCGACGACTATGTACTTACCTTCCTGGCCGTTGGAATCAACCTGTCCTCACTAGTCGCATGTCTCGCCGGCGAAACAGTCATTTTCTCTCTGATACCACTCGTCAGCCGCAAGGTAAGAGCAATGCGGACGCCGTGAGACGAGGATCTATGAGACCAAGTCGTTACCGCGCTCTCGTCTATTTGACCTTGGTCTTGATTATAGGTTTGGGAGGATTTGTTCGCGGCGTGTCGCTAATCACGAATGGACCTAGCGTCTTGCTTGATTTGGACGCATTCCATAGCTTGAGGGCTGTTGACTCAATCATGTCTAACGGCAAAGTCGCAAGTTTCGATCCCCTCTCGTCGGCCCCAAACGGAACCCGCTACACATTTGCAACATCACAAGGATACTACGGCTTCATCAGCTCGCTAGGTCTTGTTGCTGGGTTGTCGCCTAGCGAATCATTGGCAATATCACCAGTAATTTTCTTCGTTTTGGAACTGGTTTCATTGTTTGCTATCTCTCTCTCTTTCTCAAAATCAAATGTTGCAGCCTTGTTAGCACCACTTTTCGCAATCGGACTCACGGGGTGGTCGGCTATCTCAATTCTGGGAGCGGACCCAGTAGCTGAGAATCTAGGAGCCGCTATGTTCTTGATATCAATACTCCTAGCAACTTTGCTTTCCAATCGATTCTCCTACCTATTGATAGGATTGCTCGCATTCCTTGACGGAATAACGATCCAGGCTCATCCCATCACATATTATTTTCTGAACCTAACTCTCGTCGCGGTAACGTTTACCATCGTCCGACAGAGGACCTGGAAACTTGCTAAGGGCCTCATTCTTGCGATGATTCTTTCACTGTACTCCTTTCTACTGTTCGCCCTAAGCGGTGCTAGTTTGGGAGAGGGAGAGACGTTCTCCCAAGCAGCATATTGGTTGGCCTCATTGAGTCCTCACATCTACACAATAGACAACTCGACTCTTGTCGCGGAGATGGGCGCTCCGACAATTGTTCTCGCAGGAGTCGCAATTATCATTGCGATCAGACACAGGGCCAGTACTATCTACCCGTTATTGGCTTGGGTTGCGGTTCTCTACTCGGTAGTGTTAATCGGAGAAATCGCAGTCTTCACGCCATATGGTCGAACAGTGGAGAGCATCCCCTTCTCTGCGCCGTTGGTCTTGTCTCATAGGATAATGCCATATTTGCCACCAGCGCTTTGCGTACTCGCTGCGACGACAATCGGGGAATTCACCTTGCCTTCCTTGATAAGTTTGGCGAAGAGAGTAAGAATCAGCGACAAAATAATTGGCGCGGCGGTAATAATGATTGTTCTGGCCGCATCCTCCTCTCAGTTATACCATGCCTACCAATACTCGACGATCTACGCAAACTCATTCAATCTTGAGCCGAGATATTCCCATCTTTACGACTGGATAAGTGCCCACACGAGCAACGACTCAATTTTCATCGCGAATGATGTGAGCATAGGCGTATACATCAAAGCTATTGATGGTCGGCCAGTGTTCTTCACGACCTCTCAAGAGGACATAACTGTTACAGATCTGATCCAAAGAGCATCGGTTCAGACCTGCGTGTTTCTACCCATTTGTAGTACTAACAGAACGATTTCAATGATTCAATCTTACCACATAAGCTACGCAGTCATAGTTACTCCGGCACTATTGATTAACCAAAACTCAAGCAGCCTAGTTCAGTTCTCCGACCAGGGCCAATTGGCAAATTACCTAACATGGTTTCGGTCTCGGCCCAACTTTGCACAGGTTTACAACGATTCTAACTCGTTTGTATTTTCGGTGTAGGTCGCCATCGAGGGTGTGGTCTTGAGAGGCCGGTCAATATTGCTCTACTTTGGCCTAATCCTAACTCCAACTCTTGCGTGCGCTCCTGTCTACTTCAGCATGGGCGCCCTGCCTATCGGTGGGGACACTTACTATCACATCAAGTACGCCGAATCAATCATCACTGCTGGCAAGGTGATAGCCTATAATCCGTATTTCCCGCAAGACCCTCTCGCATATCCACTTGGATCGCATATTCTCGTAGCGAACTTGTCCATTCTCTCCGGAATCGACGTCTCGCCCCTTGTGGCCGTTACGCCCTTGCTCTTTGGCGTGATGATAGTCCTTGTCTTCTATTCATTCGCTCTGAGATACTTGACAAAGCGATTCGCATTCTTGGCAACAATTCTCTTCTACGGAGCATCAGTTATTCCCGTGAGCGAAAGCGCTGTCAATGGGGCCAGGATCGCAAACTCTATCATTTTCCCATACACGTCTGTGCTTGTCGGCCTTTACCTTTTTTACTGCATCTTCCTAATGATGACGTTCAAAGGGACTGCCCCCCTGGCGGACGTTCTGGTCGGCGTCCTGCTGGGTGAACTGGTCGTGACGTTTCATTTTCTCGCGCTCGGGATTTTTCTCGTATTAGTCTGTTACGCGGTCGCAACTCACTCCAGACTATCGCTTAGGAACATTGGCATCACTATGCTCTCGGCAGGAGTTGTTTCTAGTTTTTACTGGACCCACATACTCGCTTCTGGCGTACCGACGCAGACCTCTGCCTTTGGCACGTATGTCCAGCTTAGCCCGGCGCAATATGCTACTACCTTGGGGCTCTCAATCTCAGCGCTGCTGGTAATCGGCTTGGGATTACTGATACTAAAAAGAAGAGCTTCCTTGTTGAAGGATCTTGTCGCTGAGCGCTATCCATTGCTTTTCGTTTTCATATTGGTATTCCTGGTGTCGACACAAGTCTGGAGATTAGGACTTGTTCTTGTGAATGACCTGTTCCTGTACTTTGCAATAGGTCCAATCGCGATAATATCGGCAAGAGTCCTTGCTGCTATTGTTGGAAAGTTGGAATTCTACAATCAGAAGATACTAGGGACGGTGATTGTATCCATGCTCGTGCTTACAGGGCCAGGCCTAACCTATGTTTCAATCGGACCGACCATGACCGGGCCGAGTCAGTACCTGGCTTACCCGTTTTTGGGAGTCACCGGGTGGCTCAACGCCCACGGTTCTGGACGAGTTTTTGCCTCGGAGTTGGATTCACAATATCTAATTGCATCTGAGGCGAATGTAATTCCGGTTGCCATCCCCTCCGTAATATCTGATTATTATGTTTCTGACCTTGCCACGCGTCTGAAGGCCCTGCAGAATATCCTAGGTTACTCGATTCCATTGGCTGTAGCTACGAGCGTTGAGTATAATGTTACCTACATAGTCTCCGCACGACCTCAGCCTTATTATTCCATCACCGGAAGCAATTACGTTACCCCATTATTCCCATCACAGACGTGTTTCCACGGCAGCGACGCGAGTTTTGACTTCGATGGAGACGGTGTGCCTGAAGTCTTCGACCAATATCTCGCAAATAATACGAATTACTACATCATTCGAAACCCCACCCTACAACCTTCGATAACCATGAGCTATCTCTTCAACCCCAAGACTTCAGGACCAGTAATGGTCTACGTCAACAATACCTTGGTTCAAACATTGACCGGAACTATCAGAGGAACATGGATATCTGACACAATACAATTACCGAAAAACCTCGTTGGCAATATCGAAACGGTCAAGGTCGAGAACCGTGACCTATCAAACGACTGGTATCTGCAGACGATCAGTATACTCCCGACTCAATTCTGTCCGATTCCTGCTCCGCTGTTTCCGCGAGAGACAGTATTCCTCTTCAGCAAAACTCCTTTCAGTGCGTCAAACTATTCCCAGCTAGCTGCCAGCACGTCTGCCTTTCTCGCCCCAATAATGCCTCGATCAAGCGTGAAAGTCATTGACTCGACCAATGGAGGAACGGCCGTGCATCGCGCGGAACTTACTAATCTCGGCATTTCATTGGGTTTCGGTCCTATTCAGGCCACGACAGATCGTCGCCGTCAACGGAAGAGACGAAAACAATCTCCCCTCGTTCCTATCACGTTCGGCGTTGCCGCACACAATTCCAATTGAACTCTGGACCATTAGTCTAAGGCCGCAGGAATCCTTTTCCGTCGGAAACATAGGGGAACTCACACATATGAAGAGGGTTCTGGTTACAGGAGGAGCGGGCTTCATCGGCAGCCATCTGGTGGACGCTTTGATGAATGATGGCCACAGTGTGACAGTCGTTGACAATCTTTCTGCTGGAAAAGCCGAGAACATTCAGCATTGGTTCCCTAAGCGGAGCTTCGCGTTTGAAAAACGAGACTTGGCCGAACCCGTAGGACGGGATCTCTTGGAGAATTGCAGTGTCGTATTCCATCTAGCTGCCAACGCCGATGTGAGGGCCGGAACTGCGAACCCCAGAGTGCATTTCGATCAGAATATCCAAGTCACGTACAATCTTTTGGAAGGAGTGAGGCAGAGCGATGTAGAAGATTTCATTTTTACGTCTACGTCCACGGTGTATGGCGATGCCGAACAGATCCCTACACCCGAGGATTACGGGCCTTGTCGGCCGATCTCCGTTTACGGGGCGTCGAAGCTCGCCTGTGAATCACTGATCTCTGCGTATTCGAACACGTATGGCTTCAACGCAGTGATCTACAGAGTTGCCAATGTTATGGGGTCCCGAAGCGACCATGGAGTGGTTCATGATCTGGTTTTCAAGTTGATGAACAAGCCCAGTGAGCTAGAGATGTACGGCAATGGCAACCAGGAGAAGTCTTACATGCATGTCACCGACTGCGTTCGAGCCCTGCTGCTGGGCATGGAACGCCCTCAACATGGTTGTGGGATTTTTAATCTCGGGTCGGAGGATAAGATCAAAGTGTCGAGGATAGCTGATATTTCGTGTCAGGAGATGGACCTGAGAAATGTTAGGTACAAGTATCGAGCGGATATGAGCGATGGGCGGGGTTGGCCTGGAGATGTTATGAGGATGCAACTTGATGTTTCAAAGCTCCGTGCGTCTGGCTGGAGCTCAACGCTAAACTCTGAGGAATCAGTTCGACGCACCGTCAGAGACATCATTGGCGAAAAACAGATGGCTTATTCCAGAAGGAATTAGAACGCCAAAACTCGCCATCATTGGCTTGGGAAAGATGGGACTACTCCACGCCGGAGTTCACAGCGCTCTGCAAGGCGCTCCGCTCATTGTAGCATCCGAAAAAGAGGGATTCATCGTGAGGATGATCCAGAAGATGATTCCACAAGCCAAGATCTACGAGGACTACACGGAGATGGTCGCCAATGAGCCAGACCTAGAGGGCGTGGTTATCACTACTCCAATCCACACTCACGCACCCATTATCATGGACATATTGAAGGCGAGGGAGAACCTGGGGATATTTGTCGAGAAGCCCCTTTGCACAAACTACAGTGACGCTGTGAAGATCTGTACCGCAGTCAAGAGAACCAAGTGTGCGAATATGGTGGGTTTCCAAAAACGATATGCAGCAACTTTCAAGAGAGCAAAAGATCTTCTCTCGACCGGAGAGATAGGCCAACCCCAATTTTTCAAGAGCTATTCGTTCATGTCGGACATCTTTCGCAAAGGCAAGGGATGGCGATTTGACAAAGAGAGCGGCGGGGTGACCTTGGAAGTTGGGCCGCACCTCCTCGACTTACTAATCTGGTACTTTGGCGAACCTGAGAGGCTTACCGGATTTCGAAAGAGGCTCTACTCTGAACAGGTTGAGGACTATGTCCACGCTGCGATGGAGTTCCCCTCCGGCTTGGCTGGATATGCCGACATATCATGGAGCATACGGAATTATAGACTCCCCGAAGTCTATGTTGAGGTAAATGGAACGAACGGGGTCCTAACTGTATGCGACGATTACGTCAAGTTACAACTCGAGGGCGATAGTGCGACAACTCCCGCTGGGACTTACTTGCACCGAAGACCGCAACTTCAGCCATCAGTCCCATTCTTGCTAGGCGACCCTGAGTTCTGCCTTCAGGATCAAGTCTTCCAAGACAACCTTCAGACAGGGAGGAGCTCCGAGCCTGACTTTGAAGACGCAGCAAAGGTCAACTCACTCATGGACAAGATTGGCAACCTCTGAAGAGTTCCAGGTAAATGGCAAAACCGCTCGAAAGGGTTCTGATTGGTGATAATCCGTTCATAGGAGTCGACCACCTTTCCCAAGACAGAGCGAGAGAGAAACTTACATTGCTAAATGTGCAAAAGGAGATTTCCGTCCTTCAAACTGCGTTTGCAAATGGAGCTTCCGGCTTCGTTTTCTCCACTCATCCTGCTCACCTTGAGGCATTCAGTCTTCTAGCCAAAGAGAATCCTGAGCTATCTTTCGAGCTCTACCCGCTATTGCCATATGCCCAAGGATATGTTCGCAGCGCTACTGAGAAGGGAATGGTCGGAATGATCTCTGAGCTTTTCGGCCAGCTGAGCTGGGGAGGGAAGGTAAAAGCTCTCGTCGGCGGTGGAATCTCAACGATAACAGCGAACCCCTACAAAATGCTTGAGACGTTCGTTGACATGGAAATCGGCAGGTTTCTTCAAGTCGCTCCGCCTAAGGCCAAGTTGAAGGCCGTCTTTCTCCACGAAATCATAGTTGACCTAGCCCTCTCCCTCCAGCTAAGGGAGCTCCTTGAAAGATACGTTTCGTACATAAACGGCCAATATCACGTCAAGGCAGGATTAGTAACTCGGAATTTCGAACGATTGGTCCAGTTCTTTGAAAGAAACGGAATGTCCTTCGACAACACCACAATCATGACTCCCTTCAACAAGGCTGGGTTTCAGATGAATCCAACAAAGGAGGCCTGCGAGAGAGTTCTCGCCCAAAGGTCTGATATCGATGTTATCGCGATGAGCATTCTTGCAGCCGGGATGATTAGGCTCGACGAGGCAGTTGGGTACATTGAGAATCTACCCAATCTGACTTCCGTAGTTGTTGGTGTCTCCAGCGAAGAACATGCCGTGAAAACCTTTCAAGCTCTAAGGGCACGGCCCGTGGAATCTAGGCCTCTAGTCGCAAGATGAATTCGTACGAACGTGTGCAGGTCCCGTGACCAACGAAGTTGAACGGCCCTGCTAGGTCGAAGCCGACAGTCTTCACGGAATTACAGGGTGGAGAACGCTGGGGAACAAGGACCCGGGAGGAGACGATGTGTAATACGAATCACTTCAGAAGAAGGTCGCGGTGTCAAACAGTAGAAGCCTTTGTGTTTGAGCTGAGTTCGCCAAGGGTGGGCCTGGAAATATGAAACTGACCAAATTGACCCCGTTCTGAATTATGCCTTCAGGGATACCCACTGATATGTTGACCCACATGTCGGGATTCCTGACTGTGCAATTGCAATTGGCGAGCAATGTCCCTTGTTGTCCGAAGTATACTAGGTTCGAGTTCAATACTATCATCATGGTTTGATTAGCCAGCGGACTGAGAACCCTCAAGAGCATGCTTCGACTTTGGGTGTTGTTGGAAAGGAAAGTAAATTCTGCGTCAGCGGTGCCTGCGCTTTCGGTTTTGCCACCTACACCGTAGGTGACATATGGCAAACAGCGTCCACCGGAGAACGCGAGTCCTGATTGGCAAGAAGGGGTCTCGGGTTGAGGATTAGCTGTGAAAGGCAGGGCTCCCGGTCTCTGAGCCCATGTTGAATTGACTCCGTGGTTTAGGCCTGTTTGAGACCAGCCCCATACGAGGTGACTTGCTTCGTTCTCGCGTCCGAAATTTATCTGATTGGTCTGCATGAGATCGTTCGGGTTCGCCGAATCGTTTCTTGCTAGCAAAATAGATGGTTGACCGTCTGAGAAACCCCGAGCCATCTGTGTAAATCCCGATAGAGTGTAGTCGTATGCGGCAATTCGGCGGTAGGCTTCGTAAGTGTAGGGCGCGTGGATGTCTTCGTAGAAGACGCTGTTCAAGTCCGCAATGTAGACTGCCTGAATGTTCATGTGGTACCTCGTCATCATCAAGAAGATCTCGTCCGGGAATTCTGAGAAGGGGACTGAGGGTCTATCGGCATACCATACCACGTTCCACGGTTCAGCCGAAAGCACGATTCCGTTGGGCGGTGTAATCACCGAGATGTAGTTCAACATTCCTGGGTTCTCATCGGTTATCCAGTTTGGAATCATGTTGGGACTTGCGTTCGAGCCTACAATTCCATAGCGGACAGCCGGAACAGCAAGCACAACAAACAATAGGACCAATGGTAAGAGTGGTCGGCGATATTTGTAAAGGGCCGCGGCTGATGGGACTGTGGCCAGTAAAACGGCGAGCTGTACCGTTTCTCCATTCAAACCTGGGCCATAAGGTAGGTCTCCCAGATTCAGAATGATCTCAGCTAGAATGACTGCGAATATTGCGAGACCTATGTGCCGATTTGTTATTCGTCTCGCTAGGTTTTTCGGCATCCCACCAAGGTTCAAGGATTCTAAGATGCCGGGTGCAGCTGCTTCGCTTAGTCTGACGATCCGTGTTAGTCCGAACCCGGCCAAGATTGCAAGGGTGGAATACAAATACCAGATGTATTCGACCCCTGCCGAGAACAGGCCAAGTATGGGCAGATCCAGTAACAGGTTGGAAAATAGAAGGTACCAGACGAGGCCTTGAGCTCTCAACTGTTCGGACGTTGTTGAAGGGAAACCAACACCCTTAGAGAGCCGTGGCCAAAAGCCTGCGATTGCTGAGACCGCGATTGGAACCCACCAAAACCAAGCGTAGCCAGCTCCAGTTTGGCCCATAGCAAGGAAATCGCCTAGACTTCCAGTCATCACTGATATCGTGCGCGAGATGATGTCTCCCGAGAACATGTTCAGTGCGGACAAAGGATCTGCAGTGTCGAAGGGATAGCTGAGTTTCCACCAGGGATTCATGTATTTGACGGGCCGCGTGAACTGGTCTAGCTGGAATAACGAGTTGCTTGAAAAGACCGGGTTTCCAAACGTGTGGGTATTGTAAATTGCGAGAGGAGTGACTATCAGTGTGAAGCCTATTATGAATGAGACTATCATTTTGGATATTCTTGATAGGGCCGTTCTCTTGCTCAGAGCGTCTTTCACAACAAGTGGAATCAGGCATAGAAGCATGACTCCTCCCAGATTGAAGCGGTTGAGGTATGTTATTCCGACAATCAAGCCGAGGATGAGAGCCTGGGAGAGCTTTGGTTGTGGCTGTTTTCTCCACCAGTAGACGAGTCCGACAAAAGTCACGAATAGTGCGTAGTCAGATGTCGTTTCTTTCCCGTTGATTCCAGAGAAGATCAGGATGGGGCTTGCGGCGAAGAGTAGGCTGGTGAAGAATGCAGTCAATCTTTCTCGGAAGAGGTAGAGGCTGACGCAGAAGACTGTTAGTACCGAGACGAGCTGGAAGCTCATTGAGTAGAGATACGTCGCCGCTAGGTAGTTGTTTCCGACTAGTGCGAAAGCTGCTACTCTGATCAGGACTGGCAGCGGGAAGCGTCCCGCGTTACTCCAAGGGGGCCCCAGTTGCAGCCATCCTTTTTGAAAGTAGAGGTTAACCTCATAGAGAGTCATCTCGCTGGTGGTGTATCCCTTGCCGCTGAGAACGTTCCTTGCCACTTCGGCAGAGTAAAGCCCGTCAACGTTTACAATCCTCGGGTAGTAGTCGAGGGCTGCGATGATGAGCATCAGAGCGTCAGTAAGGAGGACTATTGCCAGCAGGCATAGCGAGTTTCTGCTGAGGAGAAGCTGGCGGAAGCGTTTGTTTTCCATTCGGAGGGCACTATGCCGGAGAATCCGCTAGAGGATTTCTCGGACGAAGTATTCGCGAATGTGGGCTCATGATTTGTCGAAAGAACATTTTGAAGACTACTTTGGCGATGAGGAAGCCGTCGTACACTATCTTAACGTTGGATCTGCCTGAGATTCTCTTCCTTTCAACTGATGGAATCTCAACGATGGCAAGTCCTCTTCTGTGAGCCTCTCCCATCAATTCCCATTCGACGTCGTGGCGACGGGATTGAAGCTCCAATTCGAGAAGACTCTCTCTTTTCATAAGGAACATTCCGTAGCTAATGTCACGGAAGCAGCTTCCCCATAGTGTGTTGGCTACTTTCTGAGCTCCAATGATGAGGAGCTTCCTGAAGAATGTCTCGTCATAGCTCCGGCCGCCTTCCATGTATCTTGTGCCTTTCACAAGGTCGAAGCCCTTCCTCGCAAGATCTACGTAGGAGTACAGCTCTCGCGGATCGTTGGATCCATCAGAATCCAAGACCCCAACGTAGTTTCCCTTAGCTATTTTGGCCCCGAAGGTTATGGCCTCGCCCTTTCCCAATCCTTTCTGAACGATTATCCTTGCTTGAGGTAGAAGACTTCTAGCAACCCGAATGCTCTCATCTTGAGAGTGGCCGTCCACTATGATGATTTCAGAGACTCCAGGAATTTTCTGAATCAGAGGTAAGACGGCCGGTAGATTTCCTGCTTCGTTTCTTACAGGAACGATGAGCGAAATGTCTATCCTGTGGGTCTTTGGAACATCGCTGATATCTTCCCAAAGACTATCTGCACTGGTCTCTGCAAGGGTTTGCAATAGTTGGGTCTCCGCGTGTATCGTCAACGGTTGTTTTGTGGCCTGTCTTGTTCGCCGGTTATTTAACCAATAGAGTGAAGGCCACAATATCGGGGAGATTGATATCTAATGCAACACGAATCTTGCGCGTCACTAGTGGCACACTGCGTTGGATACAATCGACCATCCGTCGAAGTCGTGATTGTTGTACTAGAAGTGGAGCAAAACGACTTCAATTTGAGGTCAATTTGAGATGCATCGAGATCCGACATAACCGAGTTCTTCCGCTACAATTTGCGTTCGCGCTGTGACCCATACTTGCAATCTGTTTGACAAAACTCTTAAGAGTTAATTGCAAAGCGCGACATCTTTAGTGATATAGGACCGAGCCGTGATCCGAGATATGACCTTGCATGGAGTCTTCAGAACAATCTCTTCATTCAGCAAGGCAAATGGTTTCTTCGGTACTGGCTCTAGCCAAGCTCAGCCAGGAAAGTTGGCTCGTTTTGGGCTAGGATTGTCGGGGGGGTCCTTGGTAGGAGTGGGGATGTGGGTGCTCCTTGTTGATCCGTTCTTGCTCTTGACGCAGGGACTTGCTGCCGGACTGTTCGCGCTTGGAATATTCAATCTCTTCTCTACGTTTAGAAACGGGTTGAGCCTTCTCCGCGTCAATCAGTTCTCTCTGGGTGGTTATGTTGTCTCGCTTGTTGCGATGTACGTGTTCGCGTCTAGGTTCGTGATGGTCGGTTACACGACTGATACCATCGTCGGCACTTACATGGCTGTGCTAAGAGTTCTGCAATTACAGAGTCCTTACGGATTCTCCATCAAGCCGTTACTGGACAAGTTTGGGTTCTCTCCCTCATTCTACACCCCAGGGGTTAACGGCTCCTTCGACTTCCACATAGCATATCCATCGCTCAGCTTCCTCTCGGTTCTTCCTTTCTACGTCTTAGGCCTACACGACGTGCGAGATACTATTTTCATCTTTTTCGCTTTGTCGATCCTTCTGATATTCGGACTCGCCCCTCCAAGACTGAAGAGTGTGAGCGTTGCTCCATTCGGCCTCTTTCCGTTCGTGATCGCGGGCAGCTGGACCGATAGCGTCTGGGCCTTCTTCCTCGTCCTCACCACGCTTCTCTGGTACCGTTACCCAAAGGCTAGCTGGGCATCGTTCGGCCTAGCTGTGGCAGCGAAGCAGATCGCAATCGTCGTCGCTCCCTTTCTACTCATTCGCCTCTGGCATGAGAATCCCCAGACGAGAATGCGGAGCCTAGGCACGAATGTCGGCTTGATGCTTGCTGCATTCTTCCTGCCTAACCTTCCATTCATCATCTCAACTCCAGCTTCCTGGTGGGCCGATGTGGTGGCCCCCTTCTTGCCAAACACGCCAGCACAAGTTCCTGGAGGAATAGGCCTTTCGAGCCTTCTTCTGGACCTCGGCATCGCGCTCCCCTCTTCCTTCTTCCTCGTCTTGATGCTGGGGGCTTCAACCGCCCTGTTGTACCTTTACGCCAGACGCTATCGAGGATTGAACAGTCTAGTCTTTGCCTTCCCGATTCTTGTCTTCTTCTTCTACTATCGGTCCTTCCCCAACTACATGGCTTTCTGGTTGTTCCCACTTGTCTTTGAACTGTGCCGGCTTGGGGGTCCAAATCTCAGAATCGCGTTTACAATGAGACTCCCGAGCATCGCCTGGCACGCCCCTACTGGAACATTCCTCAGAATCTTGCGTCAACGACTGACCCCGACGCTGATGGTAGTGATAGCGCTGACGATGGCTCTCGTCGGAGTGTCTGGGGCCTACATGTCGCAGGCGTCGAACCCAGAGGCAACCATTCAAATCAACGGGGTAATGGACCCGGACAGCATCGGGGCTGCAACCCTGATCAATGTAACTGTCACGAACCTATCGTCCGTGCCGATCTCGCCCATCTTCTTTGTCAAGTACGGTCCGCTGCCCTACTTCTGGGCGAGCAATTCGAGCGTACCTCTAAGCAGTGGTTCTGTGAGTTCCTATATGATTGGTGCACCTGACGCGTTGAGTGCTGTCCCTCGCGGCGACCAGTTCCACATCCTCGTAGGTAACAAATTGACCGGGCAGTTGTTGGGCGAATCATCCTCGTGGAAGGCAAACATTGCCGCTCCATCTCTAGAGAATCCCGGCTTGAAGTGGTGGGTTTTAGACACGAGTGTTGGGAGCAAGGTTCCCTTCAACTGGAAGCTTTCTCTCTCCAACACGGACCCTGTGTGGTCTGGCATTACCCCGTTGGGCGTCAACGGAACGAGTGGTGTGCAAATGATTCTGAACTATTCCTCTCCGTTGGTGGGGCTCGGGAATGTGGCGTTGTCGCAGAAGGTCCTGTTAAACGCCACGAGCGTGGTAATCCGCTTCAACCAGTCACTCACGACGAACATCGCGAGCAACCTCATCTTCGCAGCGAGTGTGGCAGATGGGACCCACACATTGTACTACGTTTTCTCCGACCAAACAGCCCACCAGACCATCACATCATACCCTTCGAATACGACCGTCATTATCCCGACGGAAAGGTCCCAGTGGAATACGATTAGACTGACTCCCGAGTCTATCTGGAATTCTCAGGGCTGGGCAATACCCCAGCAAGCGACGCTGACTCTATTCCTTGAATCGGGCCTGCCCGGAGTCTATTACGTAAGCATATTCAGCGTGGTTCCCGCCTAACAAAGTTTCCATTTGGTTCCTATTCATTTCTGATCACGCGTTTCGCTTTCGCACTTTAGTTCTAAATTCAATCTGTCCATCCCTGTCGGATCGATAACGGTCAATTGAGCCTTCATGGGCGATGAGGACCGTCTCACCCTTATGGGAGGCACGAACATTACTAGGTCAAAACTGCTAGATTACCGACGTGAGGTCGCAGTCGACCGACTTGTCGCATTGACCGGTCGCCGACGCAAAGTGCACTAGTCAGAGAAGAGGTTATGCCTAACGATTTGTACAGGCACCTGAAGGCTGGGGATTCCATGGCTGAGAGGTTGCATTATGTCGTAGTCGGATTATTAGCGTCTGGGCCAATATTCTTTGAGGTGGACCCGGGATTCCTTTCTCCTTTTGTTCTCAGCTCCGCCACTCTCCTCGTTCCATATCTTGTAGCGACCTACCGTTTGAACCATCGCGAAGCTATCCGCGCGTTGCTATTAGGCAGTTCTGCGGCCCTCGCAATCTTCTCGATCTTGACCGGATACGTGAACTATCTCACAGACGAGTGGAACACTCCCCAGTACGTATCCTTGCTCCTAGGAGGACACAACTGGTACAATACGCCTCTCCAGTTCCAGTACGTCAAGTGGGGCACACTTGTACGTGCGACTAGCTGGAACGTCTACCTGCCCCTCCTTCCGTTTGTCCAAGTGCCTTACGTCTGGCTCGATTACCGATGGTTCGCATTTTTGCTGTGGGGTCTCATGGTTTGCGCAGTGCGGAAGCGATACTACACCTCGATAGCGCTCGGAGGACAGTATCCCGCAATTATGGCTGCGAATGGATTTAACGATGTTGTCCCGCTTTTGTTCCTCACTTTGGGTCTAGTGACATTCAGTGGACGTCGCGCTCGGGCAACCAAATTCCTCGTTCTTGGCATGAAGCAGTTCGCGAACACTTTTCTCTTCCTCTACCATGTACTACGCCGAGACTGGCGCGAAGCTGGCCTCACGCTAGTAGTGAGTGTGCTCTTCCTTTTGCCTTTCTTGGCTTGGGATTGGAAATCCGCGATTTGCACCCCTGTCCTTGACATGCCTCCTGATTGTCAGAGTTCACAAGCAGTAATCGATTCATTGCGCGTCAGGATCAACTATGGCCAATGGCCAGTATGGGTGGTTGCTGTCTTCTATCCCACCCTCCTAACGAGAATTAGGCCACGGCGGATACTTCGGAATGTCAGCATGGTCTTTCGACGCCGCCCCAATGTATTGCATCTGTAAAATTGAATCTTGAATGTGAACCCATTTATTGATACTCAAAATAGGATAACTCGAAGGTGCTTTTCTGGGCAACCTAAAAGGGCTTCTCTTGGCAGGCGGGCATGGCACTCGGCTCCGCCCTCTAACCTACACGGGGAACAAACACATGCTTCCTATCGCGAACAAGCCGATGCTCATGTATGGATTCGACCAGCTGAGAGCATCTGGTATCAAAGAGATAGGAGTCATTCTCGGACCCTTGCAGGAAGGAATCGTGGACGCGCTTGGAAGCGGATCGAAGTTCGGCGTAACCATCACGTATATTGATCAGCCGGATCCCTTAGGAATCGCTCATGCGGTTCTGATCTCCCGGAGGTTTCTGGGAGATTCGCCCTTCATCGTTCACTTAGGTGACAATCTACTGAAGGATGATATCCCAAGGATAGCTCGGGAGTTCCAGATGTCCGAGGTGGATGCTAGCGTCATTCTTACCCGAGTAAAGGACCCCGACCGATTTGGAGTTGTAGTGTTAAGAAATGGGAAGATTGTCAAGCTGGTTGAGAAGCCTAAGCAATTCCTCAGTGACCTTGCCCTAGCTGGGATCTACTTCTTCCGTCCGACGATCTTTCCGGCCATTGAGAAGTTGAAACCAAGCGGGAGGAATGAGTTAGAGATTACGGACGCGATACAGTCTTTATTGGATATGGGCGGCACGATAGCCTATCACGAGGTCTCCGGCTGGTGGAAAGACACTGGGCGTCCAGAGGATATACTTGAAGCCAATCAACTGGTTCTCAGAGACCTAAAGTCATCCGTGAGGGGTCGGATCGAAGAAGGCGTCGCCCTGTCTGGCAATGTGGACATAGGTAACGGTTCTGTTGTGCGAAGGGGGACGACGTTGAGAGGACCCGTAGTAATCGGCGACAATTCTGAGGTTGGGGCGGGCGCTAAATTGGGACCCAATACGTCTGTGGGGAGTCGTGTAAGAATCATGGGTGCGGAGATAGAGGATAGCATCCTGCTAGATGGTACGTTGGTTGATTGCAAGGAGAGGATAGTGGACAGCATCATCGGAAAGGATTCTAGGATTGTTTCGGGGAGTGCGTCGAGGTCCGGGGGGAGGAGTTTCGTGGTGGGCGAAAGCACTTTCGTTAGGCTCTGACTTCGAACTATCCCAAACGAGCTGGGAAAGGCATGTTCTAACTGGCTAACACTTGTCGCAACTTTGAGACTTCGTCTTGGTGCATTTTGAAACGCCTCTCGTAGTTGCGATCTACGTTCTCGCGTAACTGTCTCCGAAAGGTGGAATCCTCTGTCACTCTTCTCAACGCCTTTCTCACAGACTCTGGGTTGGCATCATCTATCTCAACGATCGCACCGTCGAACAATGATTGAAGAAGGGAATCCTTCAATACTATGGTCGGGACTCCATACGCTAAAAACTCATGTATGGCGTGGGGAACGGTGTTCAGTTCTGTGCTCAAAGAGAGCGCAGCATCGGCGCTTCTCTTGAGCACCTCGTAATTCGCATGGTCAAGATAGCCTGGGTAAATCACATTCTTCGGTGGGTTAAGTCTGGCCATTCTACGTCCTAACTTCTCGCGTTTCCCTGTGATTACTAGAAGGTAGCCCTCAAGTCCTCTGACAGCCGCAACCTCCTCCTCCAACAGTTCTTTGGGATGCCCTCCATGAGCTGCAACCACCAAGAAACGGTGGCGTGGCAGCGGATAGGGAACCCACTCCTTGTCCTTGGACGTTGTTGTTGGTGGCTTCGGGACAAAATCGTGATACGTGAAGGCGTTAGTAGCGCCCCTTGCTCGAAGCTCGTTGGTCCAGCTATTGTTCGGCGACATGTTCGAGTCAGCCTCTTTGGAAACGAACCGTTCAAGGGCCGAAATTACCTGAGAGAGTAGGGGGGCTCGGATGGTCTTCATGCTCCATACAGCATGGTGGTCGACTATGAGTTTGAACCGGTTGAAACGTTTCGCTAGAACGAGCGCAAGTGGGAGGAAGATAGGTGGATTCTGGGCGAGAACAACCTTCGCTCGTTCCTTTCTTAGGAGCGAGAGGGTTCTGAGCGAGAGAAATGCGTAGCGCAATGGCGCAGCCAATTTCTTCCCAAAGAGAACGTTGAGGAAGACGACTCGTCCATCGACGAGCGAGCCAACCTCGACTAGAGTAGGGGAAAAAGGAGCCCACGCAACCAGTAAAGGACGGGATAATCTGATAGCCTTTCTCAGCGGTGCCTTACTCTCTTGCACTTTTGCTAGCAACCCAGTTTGGCAGTGGGATTCCGCTAGCGCACACGCGAAAGACTTAGTGCATAGTCCATTATCATGCTCGCAACTATTTGTGCCAAGAATTAGTCTCAGTTAGTCTACGTTTGTGGCGAGAAAATAGACCAATGCCGCGGCTAATGGAAACAGAAAGATCGCATAATAGAAGACGAGGAATCCACTCACGAACATAGCCGCGAGAGCCGCGAGATCTGTTTTTGCTTTCCGGCTCGAGAAGTCGATGTTCCAGACTCCGAGGGAATATAGGCTGAGCCCGAGTACTCCCAGCATGGTCGCGATGTTGAAGAAGAGCGCGGGGAGGTACGAGCCCCCTATTGGCTTATCGTTTGGGGGAAACGGTACAATGTTGACTATCGGCCCGAACACATACGTGAGCCCGAGGACTTCTCCGATGCCGAAGACGCCCCAAATCAGGGGCAACATCAAGATACGCTTCTGCATCGCGAAACAATCGTGATTTTCAGCCACATATTGATATAAGGATTTGGCCGCTCAGCCCTTAAAGAGGAATGAATAATTGAATTTCTGGAAACTACTATTCCGCAGCTGGTTCTACTTCAGGATAGGATACAATACGTACTTTGCTTTCCTAATCGGCTTCGCAAGCAACATCATCGTAATCTACAAGCTAGGAATAGCTGAGAATAAGATCCTGAGCACCATCCAAATAGGTCTGACATTTTTCGCAGTACTTGCACTTCTCATCATGGTGCCATTGTGTATTTCCATTGGCCTGTATCATATGCGGAGAACCGGGGCCTTTGCCGCTGAGGCAAGCGTAGGCACTGAGTCGAACCCATACATGTACAAGATTATTCCCGGAAAAGAGCGAGAAGTATTCTTACCTCTTTGGATCGCCACTGTTCGAGGATTAGCTAGAGTGCTAGATCGAGAGAAGACAATGACGGCTGAGGAGAAGCGGCAGCTCGAAGACATCTTGAGCAAGGCAGATGCCTTATTGAAAGGCGAGTTCATCGGTTATTCGGGACAGCAGAGCCTAGGGAGAACAGCGTAACGCAAAGAGACGCCAGAGGATTCACCCGTACTCCTACCATTGCTCCTTCCATGGCGCGTCCGACAGAACTTTCCGTGTAGCAATGGGTTTCCACCAAGAAACATGTTCTCGGTACCACTTGACAGTCATAGCCAGTCCTTCGTCAAATGAATGAGCAGGTTTCCATCCGAGACTTCGGCGGGCCTTCTTGGAGTCTAGGCTGTATCTAAAATCGTGTCCCGGCCTATCCTCAGCTACTAGGAGCCTTACCTCAGCGCCATCGAGTTGCTTGACCAATTTTTCGGCAACCTCTCGATTGGACATCTCATTTCCCGCAGATATGTTGTAGACGTCACCTGGATTTCCTTTCGAAATCGTGAGTTCGATAGCAGCGCAAAAGTCCTCGACGTATATCCAGTCACGAACTTGCCGACCTCCCCCATATAGAGGGATATCTCTCCCGGTCAGAGCCCTGATGATAGCCTTAGGAATGAACTTCTCGGGATGTTGGCGGGGTCCGAAGTTGTTCGTGCACCTGAGAATGATTATCGGAAGTTTGTAGGTCGTATACCATGCGTGCGCGATGAGATCGGCGGAAGCTTTCGTTGCCGAATAGGGACTGGACGGCTTGAGAGAGCTCTCTTCATCGAAGGATCCAGATTTGATCGACCCGTAAACCTCGTCAGTTGAAATATGGACCACCTTGTCGACCCTCTCTTCTTGAGCGGCCCGAAACAGATTGAAGGCGCCTCTGGCGTTGCTCTCAAAGAATGGTCCTGGGTTCGCGATGCTTCTGTCCACATGAGTCTGCGCTGCTAGGTTAACTATAATGTCTGTGTCCTTCAAGATTCTGCGAACAAAAGTGTAGTCGGCAAGGTCCCCTTTCACAAATCGGTAACGCTCGTTTCCCCTGAGCTCTCGAACGTTGGCCGGGTTGCTTCCTAGTCCTTTACAATCTACGTTAGTAATTCTCAGGTCTCTGCGAGACTGAATAATATGATGAATGAAATTGCTTCCAATGAAGCCTAGACCTCCAGTGACAATCAGATCTTCCATGATCCGCACCTGTCCCCGTGAATGTTTAGAACGAACATCCTCCACAGTGAAGAATGCATTAGCTCAAGGTTGAAAAGTCTACTCGCCGGAGCTAAATCTGCTCTTGGACAAGCTTCTCGTGATCGGGGGCACTGGACTTGTTGGGTCAAAACTCGCCTCCATGGCTGCCAGCTATGGCTTCCAACCTTACATCACTCAGAACACGCGGAAATCGACATTTCCGAACTCAGCACGGCTGGACGTAACCGACCATGACGCCACGCTACGTTTGGTCAGGGAAGTCCAGCCAAAGGTGATCGTCAACACGGCAGCCGTGACAAATGTAGACTATTGCGAGACCCACAAGGAGGAGGCCGAAAACGTGAACGTTGGCGGGACAAGAAACCTCGCTGAGGCTGCCCGCAAGACCGACGGTAGGCTTATACAAATATCGACCGATTCAGTTTTTGACGGGACACTCGGTCATTACACTGAATTCGACGCGCCTCATCCACTCAATTATTATGCGATGACGAAGCTAGAAGCTGAGAAAGTCGTCTCTCAGCTGTCGAATTATGCCATCGCTCGACCCAGCGTCGTCCATGGCTGGCATTCCCAGATCATCGGGGAACCTTCAAGCTCAACCAAACCGATGAACTTCGCAATGTTCGTTCTCGACAAACTCAAGAAAAACGAAACGGTAAGAGCCATCAGGGACCAATACAGCTCTCCCACCCTTGCTGAAAACCTATCTGAGGCTCTGTTGAGACTTGCAAAGAGCCCTGAGAACGGTATTTTTCACACAGCGGGACGATCTTGTCTAAGCCGTTACGAGTTCGCAATGAAACTGACTCAGGTCTTCGGCTATCCAACCAAGCTAGTTCAACCCGTCTTCACAAATGAATTCCCGCAGCAAGCAGAACGACCCAAAAACTGTTGCTTGCGAGTGGAGAAAGCAGAGAAAGCCCTCGGGATGCGATTTCTCACGGCTGAAGAGGGCATCAGGGAAATGAAGAGACAGGCACCGTCCACATGAACCCTTTGAGGCTAATGCCGACTGCGGATTCTCATTTGTGTGGAGGTTTGTTCCAATCGAACGACTTGGACGTCTTCGGGTCAAGAATACTCGGATCATTCCAATCCCGTCGCTCCTCGTCGGGATCCTTCTCGTCGTACAAATGGCTTACAAAATAGAGCGTGAGCGACGGATTTACACCCAATGTCTTGGTGCCGTGCCAGTAATGCCCTGGCACGCGAACCAGCTGAAGCTTCTCCTCGGTCGCTATGATTTCGTCCAAATGTCCTCTCGTTGGTGAGCCCTCTTTGTCGTCATAGGCGCATATCTTCATTGTTCCCCCTAATACGATCAAGTAGTCCACCTGGCCTCTCTTGTGCCTGTGCCAGGCTCTGATCATTCCAGGATGACTAAGCGACAAGTTTGCCTGCGCAATCTTGTCATCGCGTAAGAGATCTTTCCAGTCATTTCGCACAATCTCCGCGAAGAAGCCTCGTTCATCTATCCTCTTGTTGATGTCCTGAACGCTCACACCGGGCAGCATGAATGACCTTGACATTCAGGATTTATTAAAGCACACAACGCGTCTTCGTAGATCCTAGCAGGGTCAAGTCTACCATGTCGACCAAACATATTTGCAGAGCCTGTGGCAGTGCGAAGTTGAGACTTGGACTCGACTTGGGGATGCTGCCATTGGCGAATTCTTTTTTGTCTTCGGAGCGTGCGCGAGATCCGAGCCCTGAACCGAGATATCCTCTCCGAATATTCTACTGCCCTGATTGCAAGCTCATTCAACTATTAGACATCGTGGATAGGAAGGAGATGTTTGATGATTACGCATTCCTAACTGCGACGGCCAACACTTCACTGGTTCACTTCGACGAATATGCAGAAGAGCTAGCGAGGCGACTTGCGCTGAACAGTGCGGACCTTGTTGTAGACATCGGGAGCAACGATGGGACCCTGTTGAAGGCGTTCAAGCGGCGGGGTGCTTCGGTGCTTGGTATCGAACCAGCTCGCAACGTTGCAAATCTAGCAATTGAATCTGGCGTCCCAACCCTAAACGAATATTTTGGGCGCGCAACCGTGGAGAAAATTGGCAAAGGCAAGGCCAAGATCATAGCGGCGAATAACGTTGTGTCACATGTCGGAGACTTGAATGGTTTCGTAGAGTCTGTCGATATGCTCTTGGAGCCCGAAGGGTTTTTCGCCTTCGAGGTCCCTTGGGTCGTAGATGTTCTTCGCCACTGCAATTTCGACATAGTCTACCACGAACACTTATCATACTTCGGGTTCAAACCCATATCCGAGGTTCTGGAAAAGCACAGCCTAGAACTCATCGATCTCGAGTATTTTCCTGAGATTCAAGGTGGAAGTCTGCGAGGACTAGCGGCCCATCGAAATACTCGCCCAAAGCACGTGGAGGCACTGGATCGAGTCTTTCGTGACGAGGAAAAGGGTGCTGGTTTCAATGCATTGGAGCAATTCTCCCACCGCGTCGAAGAGATTCGGGGAAAGCTGATACAGCTTCTGCGGAAGCTAAAAAGAGATGGAAAGAGAATCGTGGGCTATGGAGCCCCGGCCAAGGCAACTATTCTCCTCAACTACTGTTCCATCGATGGTTCAATACTCGACTTCGTGACGGACACTACGCCCTTTAAGCAGGGGAGATTCGTTCCGGGGGTCCGAATCCCAATCGTCGGTCCGGACGAGTTTCGAAAAGTCGCTCCCGACTTTGCGTTACTCCTTGCTTGGAACTTCAAGGATGAAATAATGGCCAAGGAGCGAGAATATGTCAAGTCCGGTGGAAAGTTTATCATACCATTTCCGGAGCCCAAAGTCGTAGGTTCGACTCCATAGATCAAAAGTATTTCCATTGACAGGCAATCTCTTCACCGTCTGCGATGGAATAATGTGCCTCTCTTGTGTACTGGCTCGTCCATCTCGAACCTCTCCATTCGTTGTAATATTTCCTGATGGGTATCTTGAAGAGTCGCCTGAAAAACCAAGATTTTCTCCCCCTGAGAGAAGAATCCGAGGGCTGGCCTAGCCGATAAAGCCGTCAGACATTGTTAAGGAGCTCAGGGAGTATTTGGTTTGGCCCCTCAATGATCTCGAAGAAAGACTGGCTGTTCTGCGGGGGTGAAGACGCACTTTTTTTTCGAGGTCCTGTAGGTCCCAGGAGCATTTGAAAATCGATGTTCGGAAATCCGATGATTTTTTGCATGTAATATCCTTCGTCTACTGGAAAACGGACATCAAATCTGTCGCAAGTTCTCTATAGCTCCAAGAGCACTTGCGTGGTGTCTTCGTGGTGCTCCAAAACGTGCCAACAACGTCGAAATGAGAATACCCTATCATGTAACGGAAGATGATGGGCGCCTGCTCTGACCTTGAATTTTGATTCAGCAGGATGTGGGTCTTATGGTCGACATCCACACGAACCTCGCCTAATCATCCTGACCGCATCCGACGTTCAGTCTCCTCAATGAATGCTGCACCAGAACTTCATGATGCGCCACCTCAGCGCAGGATTCAAGCGACCTGCCCCTCCAATGGTCGTGTGGCCCGACCTACGCCTAGCGATTCTTGCGAAGAAACCGAGAGCCACAGCGAAGATGGCGTCCAGAAAGAATATTGTTTGAATCGCTCGGGGATGCAGTCTCCACTTGTTGGCAAACCCGATTAGCCCATGCTTCCCGAAATACAGCATCAACAACATCTCGCGATCGAGGTTCTTGACGGAGTGTCCAAACCCATGGAGAATTCTCACCTCTGGAAGGATTACGAATTTGACCCCTTCAGCCCTGGCCCGCATGGACATGTCAACGTCATTCCAGAATACGGGGAATCTCTCATCAAACAATCTTCCATCCCTCGACAGAAGGTCGAGTGTATTTCTGTGGAGGAGCAGAAAGGTTCCGCCAGGCTGCTCAATGATGCTGGGGCGCGTGAATCTTGCATGAGAATACTTGTAGTCGTTTCTGACGAATGGGAGGAGACGAGACGAATACCGCCCGAGAGACGTGTACTCAAAAAAAATCCTTGTGAAACTGGGGAACCGTCGGTGTATTGATCTTTGGGTCGTACCGTCGGGATTTCTCAGATCCGGAACAACGCCATATTCTGGATGAGACGATGCGTATTCTAGTATTTTGGAAACCTCATTGGAAAACTCCACATCAGGGTTGCATAGAAGAACCCATTGTCCGTTGCAACTCGCGATCTCCGAGTTTACGGCCTTGCTAAGGCCCACGTTCTTAGGGGAACGGTTGAGGCTAATCCTGGCTACGGGAAGGGTTCTTTGAGAGCTCTGAAGATACTCCCCCGTTCCATCCGTAGAAGCGTTATCCCAAATTTTTGTTTCCGCTTCCATAGAGCAGGTTCTCAGCATGTCGGAAAGCGAGAGAAGAAAGCGCTCTATCTCCCGTCTAGAATTGTAGGTCACTGTAATTATCGTAAGCATCCAGGCCACTCATTCGGAATGATGGATTCTGAGAAAATCACAGAAAGCAATGCTATTCAAATTGGTCATTATCTGTTTAGAGCTACCTGAATCGCCTTCTTGACGCCGATCCAGAGGCGGTAAGCGGGCAGGTCCTGATACCAGAGGTTCTTGTACGTAAACGGCCCTTGATGATTGTGTATTATTGGAAAGTCAATGATTCCGTGCGGATCTTTTGGAGTGATTTTCTCGTGAAGGCGTCCGACAAACTTGACCCTGTTTGATACGAGTCGGGGAGCAAAGTCTGGATTCCAAGCCTCACGATATCTCCCGTCATGTAAATTTATGCGTCTTATCCAGTAGTAGGGAAGCCGGGGATCCAACTGATCCAGATATCTCATGAGCATCGCGCTAGCCTCTTCATCATTGTCAATGAAAAGCACCCACTCATACTTCGACAGGAAAGAGTTCCGAGCGGCCGCGAAATCTTCGATCTTCCCAGGATAGTCCGTCCCTAGGTTGACTACCTTGAATCTGAAGGCGAATCAGTCCTTTCAAATGTGACTGTGATTTTCAGGCAGCGACCGGGCCTCGTGAGAGGGGCAATGCATCCACCCTGCTGGAGTCCATGCCTCTTGCACGAAGGTCCTCCGCACCGGTCGAGCCATCGATCTTCCTCGGGTAGTATGCCGCTGGGCTGATCATCTTGTGCTGGATTGGCAATTCACTCCGCCAGACGTGATATCTTAGAGTGAGGCGAGCCGTCTGGGTGAAAGTGCGCGAGAACCGTGTCTGGAATACGCCTGGTCGACTGGACAAGTCTTCTCTCTACTATTGGGAGATTCAAGAGATTCCAGAGGGGTGACCGGGCATAACGCATCAAATACTCCAGGTCGCGATTCTTTATGCCGGCTGCCACGGAAATTATTATGCTAAAAGCGCCATACTTGATCGCGTTCGACAGACTGTAAGACTTCAGGATCATCCGGAGCCGATATGGGATAGCTCGCCTATGAAGAAGTCCGCGATCTCGGAGGGGGGTAAGCCCAGCTCTCACGTGGAATACAATGCTTCCGGGACAATAATACAGTTTCCATCCCGCTATCCGTGCCCGGATGGAGAAGTCGGTATCCTCATAGAAGAGAAGCATCTTATCGTCCAGCAAACCTACCTTCGCTATCAGCTCTCTCCTTATTGCCGTGCAAGCTAAAGAGCACCCCTCCACTTCTTCCGCGACTTCATACCGTCCTACATCTGTCTCTCCAGAACCTCGGTCGCGTGCGAAGCATGTTCTGAAGTTGAAGACATGTCCTGTTGAATCGAGCGTCTTGCCGTCCATTCTCAGCAATTTCGGCTGGACCATTCCTATCTCGTCCCATGAATCTGCGCATTTCACCAAATTGTCAAGCCAATTCTCCGTCACTTTTGTGTCCGGATTGAGGAATACAATCCATCTGCCCCTAGATCTCTTGATCGCGATGTTACTCCCTCCAGCGAAGCCAATGTTTTCCGGATTCCTCACGATGATGATTTGAGGAAACCTCTTCGCTACTGGCAGAAGACTATTATCGGTTGAAGCGTTGTCGACGAGAATCAGTTCAAAGTCTGAGGTGTACCTGAATACAGAGTCTACACATTCTAGAAGCTTCGACCCGCCGTTGTAGTTGACAATGATTATTGAAAATGAAACATCCAATGGATTCGTCTCGTGACGAACATCGGCTGTGGTGTAGACTCCAAGACCTAAGTTCTCTCTTGACAAGACCCTCAAGCTGACTCGGACGCCAAGTCCTTCTTCCTCTTTGCTGCTGCCTTCTTGTCGGCCCCCCCAAGCGTTCTCTCGCGTGTGGGTCTCAGCCACGCTCCCACGCTGACTCTGAAACGTTTCGTGAAGGAGTAGAAGGCCTCCCGATTGTTGGCCGCGCTTCGGTACATTTTCGCCCTCATGTCGATAAGAACTGGTAGGCCGCTCAGGTGGCAGAGCCGCGTATAGCAGGACCCCATGTACGGAAAAGGCTCCGGCGTGACTAGCGAATGCTTCCGCCACACATCAACCGGGAAAATCACACAGTTCCCAATCGAGGGCACCTGAATTATCTCCGGCCACCTCTCCGGCTCCCACGGTCGAACGTTCACTAGCTCGGGGCTCCCCCACGAATCGTAGAACTTGGGCCGATTGTCGATAAGCCGGTTCTTCCGATAATACCAGATTGGGGCTCCCAGAATTACCTCTCCGCCTATCCGTTGGTATGTGTCAATCAGCCGTTTCAGCGCCTCCACCTGGACCACATAGTAAGAGTCGACACTTACGATATCCGTCGTCCCGGGAAACTTCTCCAAAGCAGTCGAGATGGCACGGTTCCGCTTCTCCGCGAGATAGACAGTCTCCTCGTATACGTCTCGGTAACGGTTGTACGAGCTCTCCTCGGCCAAACAGTAGTACGGGACAGTCTCTATCGGCGGAGGTATTGGCTGTCTGCCGATCGTTACAATTGTAAGATTCATCTCCGATCACTGTAGAGAAGCTGTCTAAGGCAATCGTCGCATCTCCTAAAAAACAAAGACCTGTATATTAACAGGGGGAGAGTCAATCGCAACAAACTCCAAGAAAGTAGATACGTTTACTCGCCTTTAGTGGGTCTTCACGGACTCTATCGAGGAGAGTCGTTTCCTCTCGACTTCGATGGACTCGGTAACGTCTCAGCTAGCTCAAGAGCTGTTGTGGTTAGTGTTTGATCCCTCGTTCGAGATGACAGGGTGTTCGCTAGGATTCCGGAGGATCCAGTTTTCCTTCTGCGGTAAGACTTCTACCTCGAATCTTTCCTGAAGTTTGTCAGCCGTCGCTTTATCATGCACTTCAACGGCACAGGGCGGGAGAGACCCAAGGCTCAATAGTTGCGTCTCGCAGCCCTCCGCATCCATTTTCATGAAGTCAAAACTCCATCTCAGCATGGACTTGTCAAAAGGGCGTTCCACGATCTCCATATTCCACCGGTTACGCTCCATGTTCCGATTCAACAAAGGCCCTAGGGAAGACTCGGGTTCTACGGCGATCACTCTCCCCGCGCCGTGATAATAGTAGAAGAGTGCGGTTTCTCCACAACCAGCACCGACGTCTAGGACCGTTTTCCCATCGAGGGACCAAGGAGGCAGGTACCAGTTCTTCCAGGCCCGCCATTCTCGCCACAGGAGCTCCATGTAGTAAGGGGTGACTTCCAAGACATAGGGTCCAATCTGTACATGGTTGTCCTCCACCATTCTCCAGTTCCAAGAGACTCCAAGGTGTTTCAACCAGTCCCAGTATGACCATCCAGGTGAGCGTCTCCGGAAAATCAAACGGCTCCCTGCGGTGTATGGCATGCAGGTGACAGAGCTCCGAGTTTATGTGCCGAAGAGGGCTGTTGCATTCTATTCTCCCTGGGAGAATGAGCGTACTACCTTTCCCATGCCTGATTCAAACTCTTCTGGTCCAAACTGTTGCGCTCGGGAGATGGCAGCGTTTGATAGTTTCCTCCTAAGGCCATCGTCTTCGACAAGGCTAGAAACCTTTGCAACAGCTTCATCTATCGAATTCCACTTGAAACCGACAGCATCGGAGACGATCTCACGAGGCCCCCCGCTGTCGTGGACCAGGGGGACGCATCCTGCCGCCATCGCCTCTACAATAGTGATTCCGAAATGCTCGTTCTGAGCACAGTGCACGTAGGCCTTGGCTCTTCCTAGGACTTCCTTAACCTTTCTCAGCGGAGACACTAGAATAGAGAGGTTGTCCGGAGCAGTGGCGTTCAAACCCTCGAAGTACCATCTCTTCTCTGGCGCTATGCTTCCTATGATTGCGAATTTTAGGGTTGGCAGTCTACGGGCAATTTCCAAGAAAAGCCCCATCCGCTTCTCCGGCGCCAGCCTTCCGACAGTTACGACCAGGTTCTCCTTCGGAAGATGAAGATCGTTGTACAGCTCAATAGGGCAGGGAGGGTAGAGCGTGGTGGATTCGCGCCCCCACTTCATTTTCACAAGGTCGCGCGTGAAGTTTGAAACGGCGAGGAGACGATTAATCCGGTTCACTCGGGAACGATAGAAGATTCGGGCCGGCTCGTAATACAGCTCCCAGAGTCCATGGACACCCGCAGATTCTAGGTGACCGAAGTATTCGGGAAAATAACAGTACTGCACTGACGGCGACCTTGTGGACGGATGGTTGGCCACCTCCGCAGTGTTCAAAATCAGGTCAAACCATGGGTGCGTCGAGACAATATTTCTTAGTCTCATTTGATTGTAGACTAATCTCTGGTATAGAACCGCCCTTCGAACGAAGGGTTGGAACGGTGGATAGGTGAGCATCCTGACCTGCTTGAAGAGACCCTTGACCCCGAAAAAGTCCTCGAAAGCTTCGATGTCGAATTTCTCAGCCGCAAGATACACCTCGTGTCCTTCTCTCAACGCCTCTTTGATCGAGTGAATTGCAACCCGTTCTCCGCCTCCCATCACACTCAGTCTCGGATGCACGATGAGGATTCTCATTGCCGCGACAACTCATACAGAGGCGACCCGCTCCTTCTCTGAACGTATGCTTGAAGAACACCTTTCAGAATCTTGAAGTCCTTCTCGATGGCAAAGGACCCCGTGTAGATGTTGCGTGTGTAGGCGAGAGAGAATAGAACCTTGACAGGAAGCTGTGCCACTCGCTTCAACTGTACCTTCAAACTCAACCGCCCGAGATAGTATCCATACCTTCCAACATTGTAGGAGGGTCCAAGGTTGTATCTCCGCAAATGGTCACAGACAACGTCCGAGGTTCGCAGCCATCTGTAGCCGTTCTTTTCGACCCGCGTGCGGATATACTCGTCTTCCCAGACGGGAATATTCGGCATTCTAATATTCTTCACCGCCGCAGTCCTCACCAACGTATCACCAGTGAACGCCCTGTCGATCCTGTCCCTCCAAGAATCCCTCCGCAAGAGTTTCACAAGCTTCGCCATCGCCCGTGTGTAGTCATCGACCTTCTTGTCCCCGACGAGGTAGCTCCAGAGACCCTCAACAGCACCGACCCCTGGATCGATCATTCCAGTCACCGTGGACCACCAATTAGGTCTCAGCTTGACGTCATCATCGACAAACGCGAACCAATCTGTGTCCACGCGGTCCATGAGTTCCTGCCGGGCTCTCGCGGGTCCGATTACTGAAGAAGTAAGGATACAGTGAACCGGAATTCGACTGCGAAGGTGCTCTTCGAATTCGTTGCTAAGCCCCTTGAGACTCGGTACCAGAACGTCGACATTTGTCGGGGCCTGCTCTTCTTTTCCTCGGTTCATAGAAATCGGAGGGCGTGAGGGCAGGTTTGCCGGCAATGGTCTCACCCTCTCATCTTCTGAACATCAACTATCTTGAGAGTTTTCAAGCTCGATTGTAAGATAATTCTTCTCTTCGAAAGTCTATGGGTAATGGAAACCTTTTCCTTAGCGCAGAGTTCCTTTTCCACCATGGGCTGTGGACCCGGAATCGAAGGAATCAGTCGTCTGGCCTCAGGAAAGTGTGTTCCCTGCAATGATGCGAAACCGTTCACGGTCGAGGAGGCTAGCGAGCGGTTGAAGGATTTACCGGGATGGGTTCTTCAGTCAGGTTCGATCCAGAAAGAGTTTCGTTTCAAATCTTATCTCGGAGGTCTTGATTTTGCCTATTCGCTGGGTAAGATTGCTGAGCTGGAGAATCATCACCCGGACCTTTTCGTCGGGTGGCGTCGTGTCAAGGTGGTACTGTCTACGCATGCGATTAAGGGTTTGAGCCAGAACGACTTCGTAATGGCAGCAAAAGCAGAGCTAGAGTATGCCAAGCATAGCAATTCTCAGAGACCCTGAGTTCTATCATCGGCGTGTCTTGAGTTGTTCTTCTATTGCTTTGAGTCTGTTTTCTATGAGCGTCAGTTTGTCGAGTATTTCTTTGAGTATTCTTCCGAGTTCTTCTTCTCGCGGTCCGATGTAGTGTCCGGGTCTGAGTGGTGAGGGCAGCGGGTCTATGGGTCTCGGTCGTAAGGGGTCTGGGAGGTTGGGTCGGTCCATCAGAGGTCCTCTCGATCTGGTCGTGTCTCCTGTTTCAGGTTTTCATAGGTGAAACCATACTTTTTAGAGTATGAATAGTAGGAGTGCAAGCCCTCCAAAACTACTTTTCAGAGTAGAAAAGATAATATCCGATCCGAGAAATCGTTCAGAGCAAGCCTACATTAGAAATCCGGGTAGGCGATTTTGACCTCCGAGATCTTCACGCTTGATCATGCGGACAAATCCAACATCGCAGAATACTTTACTGGCATGTTCTAAGCCCCGAATTGGGAGACTCGCCCAGAACAGTTTCAACTGGCGAGAACCTTCAAGGAAAAGAGGGGGGCCAATAATACGATTCTCGCGAGGAAGGAGCGCTCTTTCGGTTGTTCTATGTGCCTTCGACCAGTTTCTGGACTTCTGTTAGCTTCGAGAGGGCTTCGATTCCAAGCGGTGTTGTCTGGAATTTTGATTTTCCCTCATCTACCACCGTCTCTAGCATTCCGCGTAGTAGGAGGCGTGTAATGTACTTCTCAGCAGCCACGAAGTTAATATTCGATCGATAGACGATCTCTGTCTTCGACGCCCGCTTCGCCGCTACGGCAAGAATATCGCGTATGATCAGTAACGAATCTCGTGGCTTCGGACTCATCAGCGTTCTAAGCGAAGCTGTTCCATGGAGCTAGCGGATTTAGTTCTTTCCAACATTTTCAAGCGAATGCGAAGACTCTTCCCGTTAAGGCTGAGAGGCGCCGAACTGGAGCTGTTTGTCCACGTATCCCGTCTTCTCAGTCTTCAGCCACAACCTAGCTCCCTTTCGAAGGATCAGGATCATCGCCGCTAGGTTAGCGAGCGAGACGAGCGCCGCGTAAGGATACGTTGCTAGCAGAAGACCCAGATGGGAGAGCAAGCTCGATCTTGCAGACGATACAACCGTGGCGACCAAGGTCCCCACGTAGACAATGTTGACGGCTGCCATGACTAGGAAGAGTGGAAGTAGCGTCTCGAAGGGCAGTCCCACCTTGATTATCCCCAGTCCCAGAATAATCCATGCCACGAACGTCAACACGGCCAAGATCGGGCTCATCATCAACGCCTCCATATCCAGCGTCTTCGCAAGAGACATCGACCTCCACGCATTCCAGTGCTTAACCCCAGTCAGCATATTCCCGCCAGACCATCGAATTCGCTGCTTGAACAAGCTCCCAACCCGCGCCGGCATCTCTTGCCAACACTCCACTGGTGCCAATCGAGTAGCAATGTGTGCTCTTGCAAATCGGACCGAAAGTTCCGCGTCTTCGACCAGAGATTTTGGATCCCACAGCCCAACCTTCTCTAGAGCGGTCCTTCGAAAGAAAGTGTTAGACCCCGAAAACGTGACAAACAATCTTAACGCATATTTTCCATCATTTGACAATCGATAAAGGAAATTCTCATACGCCGCGAGCCGCGAGACAATACTCTCCCGAAGATTCAGCGTTCTATGAAAACCATGCACGGCCCCGGTCTCTGGACTATTGAAGTATCGAAGCGCCTTCTTCACCGCCTGCTCCTCTGGCACATCGTCTGCGTCAAACGTCGCGATGATCTCGCCAGTTGACTGGTGAAATGCGAAGTTTAGAGCATCACCCTTGCCGAGGCTCGCATCACGATGGAACACTTTGATCCAGGGATATTTTGCTGAGTAAGTCTGGCAGATCTCCAGAGTCCGGTCCCTTGACTCATCCTCCACCACAACAACCTCCAGGTTCTCTTTCGGATAGTCCAGTCGGACAAGCGCTTCGAGCAGTCTACCCACAACTCTCTGTTCGTTCTTCACTGGAACAAGGACAGAGACGTTCGGGGGATCCCAGTCTTCACCCGGGTCTTCTCCGAACCCACGTTTCTTGTATCGCCAGACGCCGAGCATTATGATGGGAGTCGCGTAGACGAAGTAGACGAGGAAGAGGATCGTCAGGCCAAAAACAAACCAGTCGGCGACGCTCACTATCCTTTGTCCAGCTCGGGTTCGCCGTTCTGAGCAAGGCGGCTATTTATCGTCTTAGAAGCGAGCCTTTCCCGACAAACCGGAGCATATGAAGAAAAAAGCTGTATCAACAAACAATCGCTCGTCTCGCAACATTAAGTCGCGAAATCTTGAAATTGCGTCATGACCATCCTTGTTGGTCCTTTGAGAAATTGTCACAGGATTCGCCTTAGTTTCTCCGCTCTTCTACTAGGAAAAGTAGGAACAGAAGCAGGGATTCTTGTTGAATCTTTTCGCATTTATACTCAATTCACATGTTCAAGCCTTGAAACGTACCCGGTGTACCAGCGATATCCAAGGACCACCCCCAAGTTACTGTGGATATCCATGGGTCTACCGGTCAAGGATTGACATTTTTTCGTCAATAAGAATGAACGGAACCCGAGAAACCATACACAACTGGTACAAAACATGGGCAAACTAATGATCTCGCTCAGCGACCAATCTGAGAACCTCGTGCGCAGTGAAGTCCAACGCGTTTATCACGGCAGAGTCGGCGGCCTTTCAATATTCTTCGAACAGGTACTCCGCGACTACTTCCACGGCAACGGCAAACCGACGAAGGCCATCCGGACGAAGAACGGCAAAAACTAGCCAAGCTTCAACCAGAATTAAATTGTACGAGACGCGAAAGCGTTCCCCTCCCAGAGGGAGTTCTGTCCTTCTCTGAACTAACCACGGGGGACTTGGGGACTGACAGGTCTGATGCCTCTTGCTCTCGATTCTAGTGCCCGAATGAAGTTCGGAATCTCTTCCACGGAACGTACCTCGGTTCGGGCGATAGATCTTATTCTGATCCAGAGTTTCAGGTCACTCTTTACTCCGCGCTGAGAGAGTTCTTTATACAGCCATGTCTCTAACTCCTTTCCCTCTCTGTCGAAGTCTGCCAGCACAATCGCTTCTTTTGTTCCGTTGAGCCGATCTAGAAATTCGTGGCGGGATTCGCCTCTTGCTTTCAGACAGTGCACCCTTCCCGCTATTCCCAGTCTTCGTAGTGCAGCCTCGTCTCGTCGTCCCTCGACGATGATTGGGACTCCTGCCTCGGATTGCGTTCTGAGTTGGTCGAGGATTCTATTTGTCTCTTCCATTTTCCACGCGTAGTACTCGGCTCGCGGATTTCGCAGTCGAGCGAGATTTCTTCGTGGAGGGGGACCGGCCACCTATCGTCAGCCCTTCTCTAGTTTTCGCACTTCTTCCAAGGGCTGCGGATTTCTCTTGAAGTATTCCCTGACCGGTTCTAGCTTCTGAGAGAGAATTTGCGACATGTTGGTCTTCAGGTCCTGAGGGTGGATCTTTCCCGAAGAGTATTGTCTCTCAAGCTGCTCATAACTGGATACTTCAATGCCCCCTCCATACTTGGGGTCGCGCTTCAGCGTGACTGCTCCATGATTCTCGAAGGCGAGGATTCGATAGTATTCCAGTATCGGGTTTCCTTCCACCACTCCGGGGGGGCAGAACGCCTGTTGAATCTTCTTGGCAATTACTTCAGGCTCATCATGAATCAGAATGTTATTCTCGGGTTTGCTCTTCGACATCTTGGCAGCTATCACTTGGTTCAATTTGGGATCCTCATCGAAGCTGTCGCGCGGCGTATTCTGAACACCCGCGAGGCCGACAAGCATTGGAGTGTGAAGGCTCACAGGCTTCCCCCAGCCGAGTTTCTCCCCTGCTTCTCTGGCGAGGATGTGGGCCTTGCGCTGGTCTATTCCTGCGCACGCAAGGTCCAGCTTCATCTGGAATATGTCCGCGGCTTGCATACACGGATAGAGAATTGTTGCTGCGTCGTTCTCTTTCGACTGCATGTCCCGACCCATGATCGGAATTGCCCTCAAGACCCGTTGGGTTGTAGTCGCTCTTGCTATTCTGAGAACCTTCTCCCAATAGTCGGCTTTCTCCGCCAGTTCTGAGGCCCAGATGTACTCTGCCTTGTTCTGGGGGACCCCCAAGGCTGTGAAACAGTGCTTGTAATATTGGCCTACTGTCCGGATCTTTTCAAGGTCGCCGCCGTATTTGTTATTGATCATAGAGTGCCAGTCGGCGAGAAAGACTATGAAGTGGAACCCGGCCTGGATGAGGTCTTGAATCTTGGAGGCGCAGACGAGCCCTTGGCCGATGTGCATCATTCCGTGCAGGGCATGCCTGCGTTCCGGAGCACTCGAACCCCCAGTAGGCCCGAGCAGTTTTCTTCTCTTCCAAGAGCTTCTCTAGCTCGGACCTCTGGATTATCTCGACAGTTCCTCTAACTGCAAGCTCAAGACGTTGCCCTGAGTTCATGTTCGCCTCCAGAACCCAGCTGTTTTCGCAACTCTGCTAAAAGTCTCTAGGACAATTCGATGTCGCGTCGGAACATAGGGCGGAAGGCGAGTTTCGCATTGGAACCCTTCGTTGCGGAAGAGCTCCTTGTCGCCCGCGACACTAACACCCAAGCCTCACTGTGAAGATCACCGTCTTCTCTCAGCCCGGCTCTCTCGAGGCGGGCGTCTCGCGCTCGCCCTCACCCCGAGCTGCTGTCACCGGTCGTAATAACCTATGGCAGGGAACATGAAGAGTCAACTTACTTGCTTCCAGATACGAAACCTTCACAGGGACAGAGCTAACGCAAAGCTCGAAACTTCGCGAGCGATCATCAGAGCTGGAATTTCTGGCTCAGTAAAAAACGTCTCAAGAAAAAAAATCGGGGAACAGAGGTCCGATAGGTCCCTTATGCGATAGTGCCCTACTCGGACACCGCAGGAAACCGGCAGCAAAGTGAGTGAAGTAAGGTGGAATCTACTTGAGTGGAACGTACATGCTTGACCGGGATGCACCGATCCCTGGTGTCCCATGGACGACCTTCTGGTTGGTAATCGCGAATTCGCCTACGAAATGACCAATCATCTCAGGTTTGATCTCGATCGCGACGTACTCTTTGCCGGAGTGTAGCTGGAGCGTCAGTCCCAACATTTCAGGAATGACGATCATATCTCTGACGTGCGACTTTACAGGCGTGGGTTTGCTGCCGTTCTCCTTTCTGGACTGTCGAACGTGTTCCATCAGTATTCGCTGTTCATTGGTGAGCCCTTTGAGGAGGGATCTGCGCTGTCGGGAGGGAAGGAGCTTGATGAACTCGTCCATCGACATCTGTTTCAGCTCGTCGACAGAGTGCCCACGATAAGTGAACTGTCTAGGCGTAGCTCTTCACCCACATCGCGTTATTCTTGATTGCGACGTGCATGATAAGAATGTTCCTGGGTCTATCGCGCCGAGCGTCGTTTAGCCCGTCCCGTCTGCCGAGCGGCAATGTTACCGACTTTTCTTCCCGGAGGTGTATCGCGACCGACAGTTGTAGGCTTGCCTGCGTGTTTGTGTCTTCCTCCACCATGAGGGTGAGACGCTGCGATCATTGCTTGGCCTTTCACTACAGGCCACTTCCGTCCTCGCGACTTTTGGAGGAACCATTTCGGTCCAGCTTTCAGGAACGGCTTCTCGGTACGACCTGCTCCCGCGACGACTCCAATCATCGCTCGACATCTGTCGTTCAGATGGATGGTTCGACCTGAGGGCATACGAAGCTCTGTTCCCGCTTGAGTGTGGGAGACTACCAGCGCAAAGCTGCCAGAGGAGCGGGCTAGTGTACCTCCATCCCCGGGACGGAGTTCTATATTGCAGATCATCGTCCCTTCTGGGATTCTGCCCAGCGACTTTATGTTCCCTGTCTCCGCAGGCGCCTCGCTCCCGATCTCAATGCTCTGTCCCACGTACATCCCTTCTGGAGCAGGAACATAGACATCGTTACTGCCCCCCACGACAAGCCGAGCCAAAGGAGCTCCACGTGCGACTTCGTGGAGAAGATCCCTAACAAATCCAGTACTGTGTCCGTTTACTGAATTGTATCCTGTAGGGTGTAGTCGTCGATGGGTAGGAGCTCTAAAGATGAAGTAGCCTCTTCCGCGTCTCTGGACTAGGATATTCTTTCCCATGCTACGCCAAATCCATCTTACAGTATTCCTAGTTTTACAGCCAGGTCGGAGGCTTTTGATTCGGGGCTCAGCTTGACGTAAGCCTTCTTCTTTCCTTCTGGGGTCGTTAGAGTGAATACTCGCGAAACGTTTACCTCGTAGAGTTCCTCCACGGCCCGTTTCACGTCGTTCTTAGTTGCTTTGTTGTTGACAATGAAAGTGATCTTGTTTTCGCCTTCGATCAGCTTAACGGTGTCCTCCGACATCATCGGGTAGATGATTACGAGTTCAGACTCTAACCTGGCCATCTGTCCTACCAATTCCTCTCTGCCAATATCTTGATGGCTGACTCGCTCCAGATTGTCAACCTTCCCGGATGGGTCCCTGGTGCGAGGGCTTCCACACTAAGATCTACGGCTCTGACTACGTCTAGGCCTTCAAAGTTTCTCAGAGCCTTCCTAGCGTTCTTATCTTCACCGACCACGACTAGCGGTCCGACCGCATGAACTCTTACTCCAGCCTTGATCCTTTTGCTCTTTCGAACTCGCACAATGTCATCCCAGACGCCGATGGATATGAGAAATCGCTTGGCATCAGAAGCTTTTGAAAGATTCTCTACCTCGACGCTTACGATTATCGGTAGTCTTCGGCCTTCGTCGAACTTGTGGCCTCGATTCCTGACGACTTGGTCTGACGCGGTGGCGGCGATTGCTGCCTTCAGGGCCAGTCTTCTCTCCTTCTGGTTGACTTGTTTAGCGAGTTTCTTCGATGTGACTGGTGGGAATGCCATTCTCCCACTCACTGTTCCGGGGGCGAACGCCGCGGTGCCTGACAACGGTCCGTGGCCACCAATACGAGGAACTCTCGATATTCCTCTTCCAACTCCGAACGACTCGGCCGTTGTTCTCTTTCCGGCCATTAGATTCCGTCCTTGTGGCTGGAAACTGTGAGATTGTTGAGCGATTGCGGCTTTTCTAATAACATCCAGTCTCAGGACTGTCTGGAAGACTCGGGGCAAAGGAACCTCTCCGGCAGATTTTCCCTCTATGTCGAGAACATGTGCAGTTCTGACCAAGTCGGCTGACACAGAGATCTACGCTCCCTGTTTCGATGCGAGGTTCAGCTGTTCTAGCTTTGGCGGTTCTCCAGTCGGGTTGCCTCTGGCAGGGTATCGGAGAGCCACGAGTCTCCTAGCGGGACCCGGAATTGTTCCTCGTAGAACGGCGTATTCTGTCTTTACCGGTCCATACCGGAGGAAACCTCCTTTGGGAGTTACGTCAGCACCGTTGTTTCCCATCTTCAAGATCTGTTTGTTGTGCTCGGTTCTCTGGGCGAATCCCATTTGGCCCGCTCTAGGCACAGAGTACATTACGTAGTGTGGGTGCCATGGCCCAATCGATCCAACCCCTCTGACCGTTTTTCTTGACTTGTGTTTGAGTTTCTTTATCCCCCATCTCTTCACTGGGCCTTGGATACCCTTTCCTTTCGTGATTGAAATTACGTCAACTTCTCCTCCTTCTTTGAAGACCTCCGAGATCTTGACTTCCTTTCCGAGGAGTTTTTTCCCGAACTCGAGCTGCTCCTGAACTGTTCCCCCATCGATCTTCACCTCAAACAAGTCAGGTATTTTTCTACCGATGGTGGTGGTTCGTGGCTGACTGGCAACTACTACTCTAACTTCTGACAGCTTGCTCGCCGAGGACTGCAACTTCTCCCAGGCCTTGACGTCATCGAATTTCTCAGGCGTTTTAATTCTCCTCTGAAGATCCTTCGTCTGGTCGTTGGACCATACTTCTCCCAGGGACTGCAATCCACCATTGAGCGTTTCGTAGAAACGCAAGGCAGTGATCTTCAGAGGTGGAGTCTCGACGATTGTCACAGGGAAAGTCACCTCTTTGCCATAGTTCAGAGAGCCCTGGCGATTATCGACCACGGTAACATGAGTTGAGCCCGCCTTGAAGCCTGCAAATCCCAAGAGGCGTGGCGGACCTTCGTAGTCGGGCCAAAAGCGAATTCTTGGGGTCCAGTGACTCGCCCTTCCGCGAGGGAGATAAGCAAGGGACCCCCTTCTCGGAGCGCTGTATTTTCGGTGTCCCATCTAAATCTCCTCTAACAGGTTCAGGATTGACATTGTGGCAAGAACGGCTTCCTCCGTTCGGACTGTTTCCACACCCTGATTCGGGATCATATTCAGGTTGAAATCGATCACACCTTCGAGGCCGGCTCCCTCCTTCGCCAGAATCTCCGGCACGCCTTGTGATGGAGACCCGAAGACGATTAGTGGTCGTCGAGAGGATTTCCATCGAAGAGTAAGGTCGTTCAGGGCCTCCCGTACGACTTTCCCTCTTCGAGAGGTCGAGATTGTCAAGTCCTGGCTTCTACTCCTTATCAGTCTACCTAGACTGAGATTGGTTCGAGTGACCTTGAATCCCCAATATATAGGTAACCGGGTCGGCTCAACTATCTCTCCCTGAAGCTGTGGCGATATTCTAGTCATTCTGACGGTCACTCTTTCGAACAGTCTCAGCTTCGAAGAGACTTCAACGGGCGCTTTGAAGCCCGCGTTTACGATAGATGGGAGCCCAGATTCGGTAACGAGTCCCTCACGAATTTCGCCAACTCGAGGCTCGGCTACGCTGGGATGACTGGGCATGCGTAATGGCGGCAAAATTCCAGAAAATTGAAGATCGGGATCTTGCTTGAATCGTGCCTTCCGCAAATACTGGGGTGTTTCTTGGTATGCGAGTAGCTTTTCGAAGAGCCTCCCCTCGCTCTCTGAGCTCCCATCAGTTTCATCGTTGAAGATCACAACTTCATCGACCCGAAAGATTGCCAGGGACCGTGCGATCAGGCCAGAGCGGCCGGTTTTCTCTCTGAGATGGGGGACGTCCCTCGTAAACGTCGCGGGAAGTGCTACGGAGAGACATTGGGGTCTTCTAGGAACCTCCAACATAGAGTCACAGCGCTACGAGGGTTCTGTTGACTTATAGTTGGATAGGTTAGCTTGCTCTCATCGACTCCTGGGATTACCGTCGTCGTCGGGTTCCGTTTCATCGCTTCAACCGGGGAGCCCTTCCGCCTCAAGCCCACTCAAGGGGTCTATCTTGGCCTGGAACGGGTCGAACCTCAGCCGCCCCAGAACAGGCACTAGGCCTATCATCTATTGTAAGCCTCTCTCACACCCGTAAGCCTTCTTCTAGGTCAACAGACCGTCCACAGGCTTCCTGCACAGGCGCTCATACACGACGACGCACCACCATACTCCCTCTGGAAAATAATAGTTTGAGGCCGGTTAAAGTAGGATCCAACGAAGAGTTAACAGAGCCCGCTACGAGCATAAGATATTAGCCAATCTCGAAAATCGACAGTCCCAGTGAGGAAGACCAAAGATGCCCGTCGATTTGGACGATTTGAAGTTACTTTCGAAGATAGATCGCTCTAACATGATAGGTGCCATTGATAGGTTTCCCGATGTCTTTCTTCGCTCCAGAGACGAGGTAGGTGTTTCTCTGACGAAGACAAAATCCTCTTTCCAAAGCCTCGTGCTGATGGGAATGGGGGGATCAGCGAGTGCAGCAGACGTAGTATTGGATTGGCTCAAAAGGTCCTTGCCCATTCCTTCCGTGGTTCATCGTGAGCCAGGATTACCGGGTTTTGTCAGCTCGAGGACTCTTTTCATCGCCCTAAGCTACTCGGGTGAGACTGCAGAGACGCTGGCCGCGTTTAGAGAAGCCAAGAGCAGAGGGAGCA
>Ga0209239_1000112_pt1 | contig 48306 bp, 43 predicted proteins | sample GraSoi013_2_20cm_FD_185824 | JGI IMG/M metagenome (GOLD analysis project Ga0209239, IMG submission 185824) | Grasslands soil microbial communities from the Angelo Coastal Reserve, California, USA - Sample 10_02_2013_2_20cm (SPAdes) (version 2) | ecosystem: Environmental > Terrestrial > Soil >...
GTGTCAATCATTGTCTCCGAATAAGGAGCGCTGGAGGCGCAACTACAAAGCATTCCGGCCAGGAGTAAGCCGAGCAGCTGAAGTACTTTCATCATTTGATGTCCCACAGACTGGATAATTTACCATGAGACGAAAATCAAGCGAACTCCCTGCGATGAGCGGGCAACGGGAATCGAACCCGCATGGCCAGCTTGGAAGGCTGGAACTTTACCATTAAGCTATGCCCGCGCCTCACGTACTGAACGCCGAGGCGTTCGCGAGTAAATAGTGCGTGGTGCCGCGCCACTAGTCAAAGCGATTGCGGGACGCCAATCGCAGCTCGCCGCGGCGACCGCTACCCTTCAAATGCGGTGGCGACGAGCGTCGCGTTGTGGCCGCCGAAGCCGAAGGAGTTATTTAGCGCGACCCGCACTTTCTTTTCGCGGGCGATGTTGGGCGTATAATCGAGGTCGCATTCTTCGCCCGGATTTTCCAGATTGATTGTCGGCGGAATCACTCCATCGCGGATCGCAAGCGCGCAGGCGGCCATTTCTACTCCACCGGCGCCCCCTAGCAGGTGGCCGGTCATCGATTTTGTGGAACTGATGGACACCTTGTGAGCGTACTCCCCGAAGACCTGCTTGATGGCGCGAGTCTCGCAAATGTCCCCGATATCGGTGGAGGTTGCATGCGCATTGACGTAATCGACCTGAGCCGGCGATATGCGAGCGTGCTCAAGCGCGAGCTCCATGGCGCGCGCTGCGCCTTCACCGTCCGGTGGCGGCGCAGTCATGTGGTAAGCGTCCGCGGAAAGGCCGTATCCTGTGATTTCACAGTAGATCTTCGCCCCCCGCGCTTTGGCGTGCTCCAATTCCTCCACTACCACAACTCCTGCGCCTTCACTCATCACGAAACCATCGCGGTCGCGATCGAACGGCCGCGAGGCGCGCTCGGGTTCATCGTTGCGGCTGCTGAGCGCTTTCATGGCTGAAAATCCTGCAAGACCAATCTCAACGATGGACGCCTCCGAGCCGCCCGCGAGGAATACGTCGGCGTCGCCAAATTTGATAATTCGCCAGGCTTCGCCGATGGCGTTGTTCGAGGTCGCGCAGGCAGTAACAATACACAAATTGGGTCCGTGCAGGTTGAACTCCATCGAGATGACCCCACTCGCCATATTGCTGATCAGCATCGGAATAGTGAACGGCGAATTTCGCGAAGGACCTTTCGTAAGCAGAATCGTCAATTGATCCTGGAGCGTTTTTAGTCCGCCGATTCCGGTGCTAATGATCACGCCAAAACGATCTCGGCGATCCAGCTTCTCTACATCAATCCCGCTGTCTTCGACTGCCATTTTTGCCGCCGCCATTGAAAGCTGGGTAAATCGATCGGTGCGGCGGACGTCTTTCGGATTTTTGAAGAATGGTTTCGGATCGAAATTGTGGACTTGCCCACCGATTCGGCAATCGTATGCGCTGGTGTCGAACGCATCGATTGCACGAATGCCGCTGACCCCGTTCTTGAGATTGGACCAAAATGTCTCGACGTCATTGCCAAGCGGCGTGACGGAGCCCAGACCGGTGATAACAACTCTGCGATCGTTGTTCATTTAGCGATTTAAGGGTGTAATGGTCTGGCGGCGTAGCGCGGCGTCAACCGCGAAATCACTGAATCGCTAAGTTATCTTAGCTCGTTCCCATTCCGACGCTTTGAACGGTTTGGAAGAGCTTGCCTTCGGTCCTGATCGAGGGCGCGATGATAATCTCCGTTTGCTGAAATTCGGCAATGTTGCGCGCGCCGACATTGCCCATGCATGTGGTAATGGCGCCGACGAGATTTTGGCTGCCATCGTCCACTTCTGCCGGCCCAAACAGGATTTGCTTCAGTGATCCCGTAGACCCCACCTTGATGCGAGTGCCTCGCGGAAGATTTGCGTGCGGAGTGGCCATGCCCCAATGATAGCCGCGGCCAGGCGCTTCGTGCGCTTTGGCGAATGCGCTGCCCACCATGACCGCGTCTGCGCCACAGGCCAGCGCTTTGCAAACGTCGCCACCTCTACTCATCCCTCCATCGGTGATGATCGGCACGTAACGCAATGCTTTTTTGAAGTAAGCGTCACGCGCCGCCGCGCAATCGACCGTCGCGGTAACCTGCGGAACACCAAGTCCAAGCACGCCGCGCGAAGTGCAAGCCGCCCCGGGTCCGACGCCGACCAAAACCGCCGCTGGCCCACACTCCATGATCTCGAGGGTCACGTCGTAGCCAACAGTATTTCCGACGATTATCGGGATACGCATTTCACGGCAAAACTTTTCCAAGTCGAGCGACCTATACTGCGCAGAAATATGCCGGACTGTCGAAACTGTGCTTTGCACGACGAAAACATCGGCGCCAGCATCCTCCGCGATCCTGCCAAATTCAGCGGCACGCTGAGGAATGGAACTGACGGCCGCCAATACACCGGCATCCTTAATTTGGCGCACGCGAGCCGCGATAAGATCCTCCTGAACGGGTTCCTGGTAAATCCGTTGCAGCAGCGCGGTAATTTCGGATTTCTCAGCTTCGACGATTTTTTCCAGTACTTCCTGCGGGTTTTTATACCGCGTTTGCACTCCTTCGAGATTCAGAACGGCAAGGCCGCCCAATTTGTTCATGGCGATGGCGAAACGGACATCGACGACTCCATCCATGGCGCTCGCGAGAATCGGAATTTTTAACTCAAGTGGATCTGTTTCTTTGCGCGGCAAACGGAATCTAATGTCGACTTCGTTGGGGTTGATCGTTACCCGCCCAGGTACAAGCGCGATCTCGTCAAACCCGTAGGTAACACGCGCCTTGCGATTTCGGCCTATCCACATTCCCATATCAAATCCGCTCCATCCTGAATCGTTCGTTCAAACTTCCGCAGTGTGGGCACCGCGGAAGCAGCGCATCGGTTCGATCCTCGAATTCGAACGCGCAAATCACACACCGCAACCGGTGCTGCAGAGCCCGTCGCTCCCGCCGCCGGCGATTCCATTCTCCAACTATCCAGAAGAGGAAAACCGCCGCAAGAAAAAGCAGTAAATAAATCGTGACAAGAGTAGCAAGACTAACGCGAATCACTGGGTCACGGTGGCTGTCGGGGTGTGCGGGCGCACGATGTCATTGCCCCATTCAATTGTCGCGATCCCCCAGGCCAGAAACGACTCGGCTTTTTCAGGATTCACTGTGCTTTTGGAGAAGCGGCAACGCGCCACAAACAAACGTGCTTGTTCGTCCAGCGCCGGGTCACCCGACGAACTGACCGGGAAACAGTAGCGAATTTCCCCGAGCTTAGTCACGGCCACGCGAAACCGAATGGTTCGAGGTGCTTCCTCGTTGGAGGCGGCAAAATTCGCCGCTGGCACAGTTGGAACGCCAAAGGGGTCCAACTCTTTTGAAAAGGAAACTGACGTTGGAAAAACACTCATGGCGCGGGCGGTTTTCTGGCGAGCAAGAGGTACTGCGCCCGGAGGGTGACAACTCGGAATGCCCAGGTCGTGTTCCAGTGATGGAATATCCTTCAACGTAGGCTCTATCGCGGAATACGACGGCAAATGCTCAGCCTTTGGCAGGGCGTGGAGCCTTGCTTCAGGCGGCCGCCGAGTGGTGAAAGCGAGCGCAGGATCTTCCGAATCAATCCAGCGAAGAAGCGTACGACCTTCTTCGGAAGCCGGCGTAATCAATGTCACGCGCGCTGGCGGTGGGAGAAGCGCGATCGTTGGCGGATAAACAATTTGAAAAATGTAGAAACAGAGAGCGTGCGCCATCAAAGAAAGCGCGAGGAAAATTGTGATCGCTAGTTTTTCGCGGCGAGGCGAATCCCAACCGAAGATAAGCGTTTCGGCTGCGCTCTCCGAGATGAAGCTGTTCATCGCGGCGGACTCGCGGCCAGAGCTACCGAAGTAATACCATGTTCGAGCGCAGCGTTTGCCACTTCGGCCACCGTCTCGTACGAGGTAGAACGGTCTGCCTTAATGATGATCGATTGGTCCTTGCGCTTGGCTGCATCCAGCAATGGCTCGAGTTGTTCCATGGTGACTTTTTGGTCTTGAAAATAAATAGCCGGCACTGCCCCGCCGCTGATGCTGATGATTTGGCGGCTGGCCTGCGGACCGAGCGTAAAGCGCGAGAATGGCATCGAAATCGAGATGCCTTGTTGCAGGATGAAATTCGAACTGAGTAATAGAAAAAAAACAAGCAAGAACGAGACGTCCACCAGCGCGACGAGGACGACCCAGCCGAAATTGAAATTCATCGTTCGTCGAAATTTCATGAGACGCTGCAGATTTCGTCGACTACCGAACCGTCGGCCTAGGATTCAAACTGCGCCTCCGACCGCGCCGGCTCTCCTGGTTGTTGAAAGCTGATAATGCTAGTGATCGGGGGGCTTTCGGTTAGCATGTGGACGATCTCAATTCCCGCTCGTTCCATGTCATGAAGCATCGTATTCACGCGCGAAGAGAGATAGCTATATGCGACAAAGGCGGACGTCGCGACAACCAGGCCTGCTGCCGTAGTCAGCAAACTTTTGTAAACACCGCTCGAAAGCTCAGTCACTGTCGCGTAACCGCCACTGGAAGCAATCGTACCAAAAGCATCTATCATTCCCGCAACGGTCCCAAGTAATCCGAGCAGCGGCGTCAGAAATGCGATGGTAGCCAAAACAGGAAGGAATCGCTCAAGTTTTGGTACCTCGAGCTGGGCTGCTTCTTGTACGATATCACGCAGTTCCGCCCGAGGCGCGTCGTGCCGAATAATTGCTGCATGAATCACCCGCGCCACTGGGCCCGGCGTGCCCGCGGACTCGTGAAGGGCCTCGGCGAAGTTCCGATGACGAATCAGGTTAGACAGTCCCTTCAGGAACTCGCCGACGTGGATTGTGGCGCGGTGCAGGTAAAACAACCGTTCGGCAAAAACAGCAATCGCGATGATGCTGCACCCCAGGATTGGCCACATTAACAGCCCGCCCTTTTGGATGTAATCAATCACGCAGCTTTTTCTAGCGCTCTTTCCGAACCGTGGCAAGCCAACAACCGAATGTCAGTCTGTGGTCGGTCGGTGCTAAAGATCAGTCGTTAGCGTTGGGTTACCCCAGACAGGAGGAATTATCGTCGAATTTTCTCACGCGGTTTTGGGGAGGGAGACGGCCGGCTCACGCCGGCGCTCTTGCCGCCCACTAGTTTGCCGGATGCATCGAAGACGGAATAGCCGGTCTGCTTTCCGGATGAGTCGTAACTGTAGACGATCTTATGTTGAAGCGTCCCGTCTGCTGCGCTTTGAGTCTCTTCGAGAATCCGGCCCGCATCGTCGTACTTGTAGCGACTCTTGAGCCGAAGGTGGTCGTCAGGTCCGGAGACTTCCGCACTGGAAAAACGTCCCGTATCATCCAGTACGTAACGAATCGTTTCTCGAAGTTTGCCGTCTTGACCGGTTGTTATAGCCACTGCCTTATGCTGTGCAGCATCGAAATTGTAGACAGTGCGTGAACCGTCCGGGTGCATCGACATAGTCACCCGCACGGCGTCAGCGCGAGCCTGGTCTGGAGACTGGCCGAATCCGATCATGTCGCCACAGACGAGAAGAGCGCAGGCGATTGCCAGCCCAAGGGGGAAAAATTTCATGACGTGAGGAGCTTACGGTGAAGATGGCTGGGTGCAATTACAGTGAAAATTTTTATTGACCGGCGGCTTCACAGGTGGTTAAAAGTGGTGTCAAGTGGGGCAAAATGGATGATTGTCCACTCGATCATGGACGCCGATTCCCAACCCGAACGCCTTTACGCCGGAGAGTTTCGGCATTCCATCGACGATAAAAATCGGATCACCATTCCTTCTCGTTGGCGACACGGTCGCCCCGAAGAATTCATTCTCCTGCCGGAGGCGACTCATCAATTTCTGATCGTCATGTCGCCGAAGGAGTTTGCAAAAATGAGTTCCGCTGCGGAAACAACCCAGACCGTCTCCGCACGCGACCGCCGCGTTTTTCTGCGCCATTTGCATTCTCGAGCTCAGCATGCCGGCGCCGACCGACAAGGACGGCTGGTATTGCCAGAAGAGCTTTGCCGAAAAGTCGGATTGAAAGGCGAGGTCGCCCTGGTAGGCGGCCAGGGTCGCTTTGAGATTTGGAATTTGCAGCGCTGGAAACGGGCGCACGAGGAGGAAACGCCAACTTACCAGCACGTCGCAGGTGTGATCGGTTTTTAACCATATGCTTCGTCAAAATGTCATGAACACGTTGTGGTCTGAGCGACCTGCCTGGCTCGCCGTTGATCCGGGCGCTGGCGAAGAGGAGGCGCATGCGACGGAGGAGGTTGTATATCACCGTCCAGTTTTGCAGAGGGAAGTGCTGGAGTTGCTCAAACCGAAAGCGAGCTCTCTCATCGTAGATGGAACCTGTGGCGGTGGTGGCCATACCGAAGAGTTGTTGGAAAGCGGCGCCGAGGTTTTGGCGCTGGATCAGGATCCTGATGCAGTCCAACACGTGACTGAACGACTCGCGCGTTTCGGCCGCCGTCTTATCGTGCGGCAGGCGAATTTTCGGCACGCCGGCTGGGTTCTCGACGAGCTCGGCATTCGCTCCATAGGGGGCGCGCTCCTTGATCTGGGTGTTTCTTCGCGCCAACTCGAAAACTCGAAGCGCGGTTTTAGCTTCGTGCGAAACGGTCCGCTCGACATGCGCATGGACCCGCAAACGAGCCTGACTGCTGCCAACATCGTAAACCATTACGACGAAGAGGAACTGACCCGTCTCTTTCGTGAACTCGGCGAGGAACCGGCTGCGCGGAGAATTGCAAGTTTGATCGTCAAGATGCGGAAGGCTTCGCCGTTTCGCGAAACTCTGCCGCTCGCGCTCGCAATCGAAAGATTGGTGGGACGACACGGTCGGCAGCATCCAGCCACGCAGGTTTTTCAAGCGCTGCGGATGGAAGTGAATGACGAGCTTGGCGCGCTCGAAGAAGGCTTGCGTGTTTTAACTGCTCGAATTGCGTCGGGCGGACGGATCGGGGTGATTACTTTTCACTCACTGGAGGATCGAATCGTAAAGAATTTTTTCCGCGATCATAGCCGGGAATGGCTGGATAAGCCGGAGTGGCCGGAGCCAAAGCGAAATCCCGATTACGACCTTAGATTGGTTACGCCGAAACCGGTGCACCCAGTCGATGAAGAACAGCGAGCTAATCCGCGCTCGCGGAGCGCAAAGTTGCGCGTCGCCGAAAAGATAAATGAACCGTTCGCGTCGAAGAAACCATAACGCGGTAAATGCGGCCTCACTTGCGCGTTGGATCGTGATGACCGCGTTTTTGGCACTGGCCGGATTGAGCTACGTTTATTTGACGCTACAACTTTATCATCTGGGCGAGCGCAGGAAAGCAGTCGAGAACGAGCTCAACAGTCTGCGTACTCAAAGCGATGTAGCCAGCGCCCAGATCGCAGCATTGACGTCACGCTCGGCGTTGCAACGCCGATTGAAAGAAGGCTACCTAAAAATGATCCCGATTTCGGAGGCCCACATCGTGCGGCTCACTGTTCCTCCCCGCTCAGCGGACGAAGATACGATCCAGCCGGTAGTTAACCCCTCTGCCGCAAGATGAATCCAAACAGTCGAAGCCGTTGCGTTTTGGTATGCACCGCTTTTATCGGGCTCTTCAGCATCTTTTCATACCGTTTGATCTATCTGCAGGCCATAAAACACGACGAGTATGCGGGTCTTGCTGCGGAAAAACACGTATACAAGCAAATCATTTACGCAGAGCGCGGTACGATTCTCGACGCGAACAGCGAGGTTCTTGCGCACAACATTCCTGTAGAAACCGTAGTCGCCGACGCGACGCATCTTAATAACCGGGAAGCAACCGTCGATCTTGTAAGCAACGAACTTGGCATTCCGTCCACGGAGCTTGCGGAAAAATTAAACAGCGGTCGCCGTTACATCGTGATCAAACGCGAAGTGTCCGAACACACCGCAACCACGCTGCGTGAAAAACTTAGTGCCGGGAATTTGCGCGGAATTTATTTCGAGCATGACGCCACGCGCATTTACCCGAATGGCTCCATGCTTTGTCACGTCATTGGATTTACCGACTTCGATCATCACGGTATCCAAGGCGTGGAAGCCTCGATGGAAGAATATCTTCATGGGCAGGACGGCTATCGTTTCATCGAACACAATCGGGCTGGCCAGGAAATCGTACCGTATCGCGGACAGGAGCGCGCGCCGCGGGACGGTTACCAGATCCATCTGACAGTGGATCTTGGTTTGCAGAACATCGTCGAGAACGAAATCGACGCGGCGATGCAAGAATATTCGCCTCAAAAAGCCACCATTATTTTGATGCGGCCGCAGACCGGAGAAATCTTGGCGATGGCCAATAGACCGCACTTTGATTTGAACCTCCGGTCGGAAGCGAAGGCCGATCAAATGAAGAACCGGGCAATCATCGACATGATGGAGCCGGGCTCGACTTTCAAAATTGTCGCCGCTGCCGCCGCTCTCAATGAACGCAAGCTGCGGCCTGATTCGAGCATCTTTTGTGAGAACGGCCTCTGGAAGTTCGGCGGTGCAGCGCTGCACGACCATCGCGCATTTTCGTACCTCAGCGTGCGCGAAATTCTCATCAAATCGAGCAACATCGGAGCGGCCAAACTCGCGGTCACTGTGGGCGAACAGAAATTCTACGAGTACATTCGACGCTTCGGATTTGGCGAGCGCACAGGAATTGAGTTGCCAGGCGAGATCAACGGTCTCATTCGGCCACCGCAATCCTGGAGCAAAATCTCCATCACACGTATTCCCATGGGGCACGAGATCGGGGTCACGCCGTTGCAAATGACGGTCGCAATGGCAACGATTGCCAACGGCGGCAAACTGATCATGCCGCGGATAGTTAAATCGATTACGACATTGGAGGGCAAGACCGTCAGTTCACTGTCCCCAGTGGTGTTGCGCCAGGTCATTTCTTCGCAAACCGCCAGAGAAATTGGTGATGCACTTCGAGGGGTAGTGAGCGATAACGGGACCGCTGCCGCTGCGGCGGTGCCAGGTTTTATCATTGCTGGAAAAACCGGAACAGCGCAGAAGGTGAATCCTCGAGGCGGATATGACGAAGGAAAGTACGTCGTTTCTTTCGCCGGATATCTGCCCGCCGACCATCCCGAGTTTGTCGGTCTGGTGATGCTCGACGATGCGCACACGAGCAAACCAGAATTGAACTATGGTGGGCTCGTCGCGGGACCGATCTTTTCCCGTGTCGCCGAGCGAGCTGCCCGCTACCTAGATCTTGAGCCGCATGAGGAGATTCGCAAAGCGATTCCCGTGGCGCGAGTGGAAAAAAAGACGCCGGCAGAGCGAGTCCACAGGACTGCACCGGCGGAACGAGTCGTCTTAACCAATGCCTCGCACCATTGAAAGCCTCGCCCCAGTTCGCCGCCGCGAATCCATCCCGCCGCACGGTGGGCGTAGATGTTAAAGCCTCATGCAGCTCAAGACTCTTCTCTCCGCGACTCCAATTCGCCAAATCATCGGGCCAGTTGATCGCCCGGTGGAGAACATCTCGTATGACTCACGGCGCGTGCAAAGGAACACCTTGTTCGTGGCGTTGCGAGGCGAGAAAACTGACGGACACCAATTCATCGCTCAAGCCATCAACAAAGGCGCATCGGTGATCGTTGCCGAGCGCGATGAAAAAGATCCGCGCGTTACCTGTCTCGTCGTGGAGGACACGCGCGCTGCGCTTGCTGATTTTTCAGCAACTTTTTATGGCCACCCAGCACGCAAATTGAAACTGGCGGCGGTCACGGGCACGAATGGCAAGACCACGACGACGTTTCTCATCAAGCACATCTGTGAAAGTGATGGCTTGCGGTGCGGATTAATCGGGACGGTGCGCTACGAGATTGGTGAGCGGCTCCTGCCGGCGATCCGCACGACGCCGGAGTCACTCGATCTTCAGGAGCTGCTGGCGCAGATCGCTAACGCGGGTTGCAAGGCAGCGGCGATGGAAGTTTCTTCGCATGCGCTTGCGCAAGATCGCACGCGCGGCCTCGAATGGAATGTAGCCGTCTTTACAAATCTCACCCAGGACCATCTCGATTTTCACGGGACAATGGAAAACTACTTCGACGCGAAGCTGAACTTGTTCACCGGTCTCGCGAATCAGAAAAGAAAGCGCAAACCCGTTGCGATTGTGAATATCGATGACCGCTATGGCCAACAATTGCTGGACAAAATCGACAAGCGCGTGGCGGTCGTCACTTATGGAATGGGGATGCGCGCCGATTTCCGCGCTTCGAATTATCGCGCCGAGTTCAGCGGTACGTCCTACCAACTGGATGCCCATGGAAGGAGTTACCTGGTTCGTCTGCCATTAATCGGCCGGTTTAATGTGACAAATTCGCTCGCTGCTCTGACTGCGGCCAACGCTCTCGGAATCAATCTGCGAAACGCGGTGTTTAGCCTTGCCAAGTCGCCGCAAGTGCCCGGGCGTCTGGAATTGGTTCCGGCAAAGCGACAATTCCAGGTATTCGTCGATTACGCGCATACGCCCGACGCGCTCGGCAACGTTCTGAAAACTCTTCGCGAACTCGCCCCGCAATGTTTGATTGCCGTTTTTGGCTGCGGCGGCGATCGCGACCGGCAAAAGCGCCCGTTGATGGCCGAGATGGCAGATCGCCTTGCTGACTATTCCATCATCACCTCCGATAATCCGCGCAAGGAAGATCCGAATGCGATTATCGCCGAGGTCGAAAAGGGCTTTCGCTCGGATCGGTATGAAAAAATGGTTGATCGCACCCAGGCGATCGATCGCGCCATTGCGCTCGCGCGTCCACGAGACATTGTATTGATTGCGGGCAAGGGTCACGAAAATTATCAGGAGTTCGGCGATTACACGATCCCGTTCGACGATATCCAAGTCGCGCGACGCGCGATTGAAAACCATCCCGTAAAATTTTCGTCATGATGATTTGTTTGAGTCTTCGTGGCACAGACATCTTGCAATGAATTTTCTTACGCTCTCGCAAATTGCGCAGTTTGCCGGCGGTTCGCTTTCTGCCGGAGACGCCAAGGTTGTCATTGAGAAGGTCAGCACTGATTCACGCACGCTTAAGCCCGGCGAATTGTTCGTCGCATTGCGCGGTGAAAATTTCGATGGACACAATTTCATTGAATCCGCCGCAAAAGCTGGCGCAACTGGGGCAATCGTTGAGTCCACTTGGAACAGAAAAATTTCCAATAATTTCGCCCTGATCCAGACGAAGGACACTTTGCAGGCGTACCAGCAGCTCGCGGCGAACTACCGGAAATCGCTCGCCCTAAAGGTGGTTGCCATTACCGGAAGCAACGGCAAAACGAGCACGAAAGATTTCACGGCAGCGGTGCTCGCCCGCCGTTTTCGCGTCACGAAAACAGAAGGAAATTTCAACAATCATGTCGGGCTTCCACGAACAATTTTAGAGGCGACGTCGAGGGATGAAATAGGTGTGTGGGAGATCGGCATGAATCATCCCGGCGAAATTGCGGCATTGGCGAAACTGGCAGCGCCCGATGTGGCCATCATCACAAATATTGGTGTGGCGCACATCGAGTTCATTGGTTCACGCGAAAAAATTGCGGAAGAGAAAGGCGCGCTTGCGGAGGCCGTGGGCACCGAGGGAACAGTCATTCTGAATTCGGACGATTCATTTAGTCGGAGCATCGCGCTCCGGGCACGCGGCAAAGTAGTCCTGGCCGGCACGAGTGCTGGAACAATCCGTGCCAGCGAGATAAACCAAACTGAGAGCGGGACGGATTTCACCATCACCGAGGGCGCACATCGCTGCCGCGCGCTAGTGTACGTTCCTGGTGTGCATATGGTGCAAAATGCACTGCTCGCAGTCGCTGCGGGTCGTGTCTTCGGTGTTTCTCTTGAGGATTGCGCTGCCGGCCTTGCTGCTGCGCCGCTCGCCAAAGCTCGTTTGCAAATCAAGCAAATCGGGGGCGTGGAGTTCATCGACGACAGCTACAACGCTAATCCGGACTCGATGAAGGCGGCCTTGCGCACGTTGGCTGAATTGCCCGCCGATGGCAAACGCATCGCAGTCCTGGGCGAGATGCGGGAACTGGGCGATGAATTGGAGCGCGGCCATCGCGAAGTGGGAGAAACCGCGGCGACATTAAAGATCGATCAACTCATTGCGATCGGCGATGTCGCGGCCGCAATCGCTGACGCCGCCAAGCACGCCGGCCTCGAAAAGACCGCAATTGTCGCATCGACTTCAGAAGCCGCTGAGTTGTTGAGCGAAATCGCCGCGCCCGGCGACCTTGTGCTCGTCAAAGGCAGCCGCTTAGCTCGCACCGAGCGGGTGATTGAAGCATTCCGCAGACCTCAAGCCGCAGCCGCCAATTCCCCATGATGTACTACCTCCATCACCTGAGTGATCGCTTCATCGGGTTCAACGTTTTCCTTTATGTGACTTTCCGAGCCATTGCCGCGGCGGTAACGGCTTTCGTAGGCACATTAATTTTTGGAAATTTCATAATTCGAATGCTCACTGCGCTGAAGCTGGGACAACCGATTCGCGGAGCGGCAGAAGTTCATCTTCTGGCAGAGCTGCATGGCGTCAAGCAAGGCACGCCCACCATGGGAGGTGTGCTGGTTATCGGAGCCGTTTTTGTGTCGAGTGTTATGTGGGCGCGCCTCGACAACCGATTCGTTTGGCTGGCGCTATTCAGCATGGTCTACCTCGGGGCGCTCGGCTTCGCCGATGATTACCTTAAGGTCACAAAGAAAAAGTCCGACGGCATCAGCGGCCGGATCAAACTCGTTTGTCAAATTGCTCTTGCGGCAATTATCACTGGCGTTTTCCTCACCAATCCGATGTTGGAAGTGCAGGCACGCTCTCTTTACGTGCCGTTCATCAAGGCGCCTGTGATTGTAAACATGAGCTGGTTTACATTCGTGTTTTTTGCACTCGTCATCGTGGGTTCATCGAATGCGGTGAACCTCACTGATGGACTGGATGGATTGGCTATCGGTTGCACCATCACCGTGGCGTTTGCATACGCGTTGCTTTCTTACGCAGCCGGCAATTTCCGGATCGCGGAATACCTGCAAGTTCCATTTTACCCGTTTGCTGGAGAGCTGACGGTGGTCTGCTCGGCACTCATCGGCGCGGGCCTGGGTTTTCTCTGGTTTAACTGTTACCCAGCTAAAGTTTTCATGGGTGACACCGGGTCGCTAGCCATCGGCGGCATGATGGGCGTCGTCGCGATTTGCTGCAAACAAGAGCTGCTTTTGGGGGTGGTCGGCGGAGTCTTCGTCATCGAAGCCGTCTCGGTGATTTTGCAGGTGATGAGTTTCAAGCTCACGGGTAAACGATTTTTCGTGATGTCTCCGCTTCACCATCATTTCGAGCTGACCGGCTGGAAAGAAAGCACGGTGATCGTTCGATTTTGGATTCTCTCAATCATCTTTGCGTTACTTGGCTTGGCGACGCTCAAACTGAGATGAATAACACTCGCTACCAAAATCAAAATATCGTTGTTCTGGGCGCAGGCTTGAGCGGCAGCGCTGCGGCCCTTCTGCTTCGGTCTGAGGACGCGCAGGTCACATTGCTGGATAGCGCGGAGGAGCAAAATTTACTCAAATCGACCGTCGATAATCTGCGGACACACGGTGTCGGTGTGATTTGCGGCGCTGCGGCTGATGAAGATTCAGCCACATATCACATGGCCATTTTAAGTCCTGGCATCGATCCGGCTTCCCGATTGGCGCGCAATTTCTCCTCGCGCGGAATTGAAATGATCAGCGAACTGGAGCTGGGCTGGCGCTCCTCCGAAATTCCGGTCATCGCTGTTACTGGCACGAACGGCAAAACGACAACGACCGAATTGCTGGCTGAAATGTTGAACGCGTGCGGTCAGCGAACGATTGCCTGCGGAAACATCGGCAAACCGCTTTCAGAAGTCGCGCGCGAGAAGAAGCCATTCGATGTGCTCACAGTAGAGGTGAGCTCGTTTCAACTGGAAGCGATCCGCACGTTTCGCCCATCGATCAGTCTCTGGCTCAACTTCGCGCCCGACCATCTCGATCGATATCGCTCTGTCGCTGATTATCGCGCGGCCAAGCTCCGCATTTTCGAGAATCAAATGGAAAGCGACGTCGCAATCGTAAATGCGATCGAAAAATTACCAGCGGTTCGCCCGCGTAAGATCACCTTTAGCGCTTATGCGGATCAAGCAGATTTCCGCGTCTCCCAAGGCGCGATCGTTTATCAAGACGAACCAATCCTGCGGCTGGCGGACACCAAACTGAGGGGCTTGCATAACATCGAAAATCTAATGGCGACACTCGCCGCTGGCATGGCACGCGGATTGTCGTTCGAAGAGATGGTGGCGCCGTTGTGTGCGTATGAGCCGCGACCGCATCGCTGCGAATTTGTGCGCGAAGTCGGCGGCGTCGAATATGTGAACGATTCCAAGGCGACAAACCTCGACGCAGTGGACAAAGCGCTGCGTGCGCAAAACAAGCCAGTCATCCTCATTGCTGGCGGCAAGGACAAAGGTTTTAGCTTTGATCCACTTCGACCTCTGGTGAAGGAGAAGGTCAGATCGACAATTTTGATCGGCGAAATGGCCGAGAACATCAGGCGTTCTTGGAATGGCGCCGTCGAGTGCGAAATCGCAAACTCACTCGCGGACGCAGTTGAGCGCGCACACGCTACGGCGGGACCGGGTGAAGTGGTCCTCTTTTCCCCGGGCACATCCTCCTTCGACATGTTCAAAAGCTATGGTGATCGAGGTGATCAATTTCGCGCGCTAGTGCGGGCCCTGCCCAAAACAGACCGATGAAAATCCCGCAGTTCTTCAGACACAAAAAACTTCGGGCGGCAACCGCGCGCCGCGCCTCTGCCCCCTCTGCTGGAATGGACTTTGGGGACATCCCCGAACCAAACATGAAGTTGTCGCGGGCGTTGCTCATAGTTCTGCTCTTGCACGTGGTTGCCGTGTCGGGAATCATCGCGTTCAACGCAATCAAGACGCGGGAAAGCTCATTTGCACCGGCAGCGCCAACGAATCCGGTAAACAACTTCGCCAAGGCGGCGGCATCGCCAGATCGCCCGGACGTTGCCAAGCCACGGGCCGCCCTCTCACAAAAGGAAATTGCGCCGCGTAACGATCCGAAGCCTCTGCGTTCAGCTTCGAAAGACGAACATGCGAAGACGCCTCCGCCGCCGTCTGGAAAGACCTACATCGTCAAGAAAGGCGATAACCCCGTTACAATCGCAAAGAGACTTAAGATCTCTTACGACGATCTGCTCGCCCTGAACCACATTGAAGACCCGCACAAATTGCAGATCGGCCAAAAGCTGCTGATTCCAGTTAAGGCGAGCAAAACAAAAACGAGCAAGGACAATCAATGAACCTGCGAGGCAATAGCATTTTTCATGTAACGCAGACACTCACAGCATAGTTATGCATCGTAAGAGCGCTTATATTCTTTTTCTCGCAGTCCTGGGGTTGCTCGTCATCGGGATTGTCATGCTTTTCAGCACGAGCGCGTTTGCACGCGACAGTCATGGAGACGTTTATTTCTTCATCAAGCGCCAGGCGATGTGGTTTGGCGTTGGGCTAGTGGTCTGCATCTTCGCCGCGTTGATCGATTATCACTGGTGGCAGCGGACGTGGTGGCTTTGGTTCGGGCTCGCACTCGGGGTCTTGGCGCTTTGCTATGTCCCACACATTGGTATGCGCCTGAATGGGTCGCGCCGTTGGATTGGATGGGGCCCAATTACCGTTCAGCCATCGGAAGTGGCAAAGCTGGCCATAATCTTTTTTCTCGCTGCCTGGTTTGCACGATATGAAAAACCTGACCGCAAAGTACTCCTGGGATTTATTCTTCCCCTTGCCATCATCAGCCTGCCGGCTGCGCTTGTGCTCGGCGAAGTCGATTTGGGAACAACGGCTCTAATTGGAACCACGGCGTTTGTCGTAATGTTCGTTGCCGGAGCCAATCCTTTATGGCTTGGCATTGTATCGCTCACTGGCTTGGGCGCTCTTTTAATCGTTGCAACGCGGATCTCCGAGCGGATGGGACGGCTCTCGGCTTTTCTTCATCCGCAGCATTTCAAGGAAGATGCTGGTTTACAGCAGATGCAGGCGTTGATCGCCTGGGGGAGCGGCGGAATGGAAGGGCTTGGCTTGGGCAATGGGCGCCAGAAGATGCTTTATCTGCCTTACGCGCACACAGACTTCATTTTTCCAATTGTGGGGGAAGAGCTCGGTCTACGCTTTAGTCTCCTCGTGGTTTTTTTGTTCGTGGTGATAATTGTCTGCGGCACTATGATCGCGCTACACGCGAAGGATCGTTTCGGTCTGCTCCTGGGTTGCGGCGTGGTTTCACTCCTGGCTCTGCAGGCCGCAGTCAACATCGGAGTGACCACTTCGCTCCTGCCGAATAAGGGATTGCCACTGCCTTTTATTAGCTATGGAGGTTCTAACCTTGTCGCGTGCATGTTCGGCGTCGGTTTGTTGCTGAACATTTATCGGCAGGGCATTCTTGAACCGCCCCATCAGAAAAAAGCTACCATGCGTGCGCGAATAACACCGCGGATTTAGGAACAAGCAATGAATCTATGAATCTATTGCGGCAACCGGAGACTGGAGATCGAATTTCATGAATGCAGTGATCGCGTGCGGAGGCACTGGCGGACATCTTTTCCCCGGCATCGCTGTAGCAGAAGTGCTGCGCGATCGTGGCCACGAAGTGATGCTATTGATTTCCGAGAAGGATATTGACGCTCTGGCGCTTTCTGGGCGCAGCAATTTCCAAGTCGAAAAATTACCCACCGTTGGGCTGCCTTCGCCATTCTCTCCGGCGTTCTTTGGTTTCGTTCGTCGCTTTTACGAAAGTTTGTCCCTTTGTCGTTCTATTTACCGCAAATTCAAGCCGCAGGTGGTCCTCGGCATGGGTGGATTCACTTCTACTGCGCCGGTCTTGGCCGGACGAATGCGAGGCATTGCCACCTTTATTCACGAATCAAACGCCATCCCAGGAAAGGCGAACCGATTAACGGCGCGGATGGTACAAGCGGTGATGCTGGGCTTCAAGGAATGCGCGCCTTTCTTTCCAAAAACACACACTGAAGTTACCGGCACGCCGGTCCGGACAGAACTGGTCCGTTTGGATCGGCGGGTCGCACGCCGAAAACTCGGCCTGGACGAGGAGCTGCCCACATTACTTGTGATGGGAGGCAGCCAGGGAGCGAGTGGAATCAATCAGGCGTTGATCAAATCGCTGCCATTCCTGGAAGGTGTGCAGCTGCAGGTGATCCATCTTTCAGGTGCGCGCGATGAACGCCTCGTTGCAGACAATTATCGCCGCGAAAATGTCCCTGCGTACATCGCAGCATTCCATCATCGAATGGAAGAAGTTTATAGCGCTGCTGATCTTATTGTCGCGCGAGCTGGAGCAGCCAGTCTCGCTGAGTTCGCTGCTTTTTCGCTACCGGGCATTTTGATCCCGTTTCCCTATGCCACTGACGATCATCAGACCCGCAATGCAGAAATTTATGCTGGCGTCGATGCAGCGATTCTTCTCAAGGAATCAGAGCTCTCGGGCGAACTTCTCGCGCGCAAGATTCGCGAGTTGATGCAAGACCGCCAGAGAATTGAGCAGATGGCTGCGAATTGCTCCCGGCTGGCGCCGAAAGACGCGGCTGGCCGCGTGGCTACGACCATGGAGAAATACACGACTCATGAAGCTCGCATCTGAAAAAAGTGCCGCGCTGTCCGACCGCGCGCCAGTACTTGATTTGCCACGGTTCCTCACCCGTGAGCATCACCGGATTCATCTTGTTGGAGTCGCCGGAAGCGGTATGAGCGGTCTCGCTGCGCTTTTGATTGAGCTTGGGCACGTTGTGAGCGGCTCAGACAAGGTGAGCACAATGGAAACGGATCGATTGCAGCGGCTCGGTCTGCGGTTTGATGAACAGCATCGCCCCGAGCATGCCGCCGCCGCCGAACTCGTTGTTTTTTCTTCCGCAATTAAAACTGACAATCCAATTCTGCTAGAAGCACGTGATTTAGGAAAAGCCGCCGTGCGGAGAGCAGAAGCACTCGCTGCGGTTATGCGCGCGAAGCGCGGCGTTGTTGTCGCCGGAATGCACGGGAAAACAACGACCTCTGCAATGACAGCACACGTTTTGCGGGAGGGCGGACTGCATCCGTCCCATTATGTCGGCGCAGAAATTCCGATCTTGAGTACAAACGCCCATTGGGATGCACGCGGCGAATGGTTCGTCGCAGAAGGCGACGAGAGCGACGGCACTTTGGAGCTCTTTCATCCCGAGCACGCGCTCATTCTCAATATCGAGGAGGAGCATCTCGATTTTTATGCCGATCTTGCCGCAATCGAAAAAATCTTTGCCCGACTGATCGAGCAAACCGCCGGAACAGTTTTTTATAATATCGATGACGCGAGCACGGTTCCACTATGCGCAACCCGGAAAAACACGATCTCCTTCGGCTTTGCGGACACGGCCGATTATCGAGGAACGGAAGTCGACTTGCAGGCCTTCAGCTCAAACTTTTGTGTTTATTCGCGCGGCAAAAAACTGGGTGAAGTCGTCCTAAACGTTCCTGGCCGGCACAACGTGCATAACGCAATCGGCGTTGTTGCGTTGGCAACTGAGCTCGGAATTGCATTCGACAAGATCGAAAAATCGCTGCGCAGGTTCGAACACGCGCGGCGGCGATTCGAAATTAAGTATGCCAGCCAGCGGTTTTTGTTAGTCGATGATTACGCACATCATCCTACGGAAATTCGTGCAACGCTGAAAACGGCGCGCGCGGTGGGACGCAAGCGCGTGCTGACGATGTTTCAGCCACATCGCTATTCGCGAACCAAAGCGTTGCATAACGAATTCGGCAGCGCATTTGACGACGCTGACCGGGTTGTAGTCACGGATGTTTATCCTGCGAACGAACCGCCGATACCAGGCGTCAGCGGCCAGACAATTGTCGATGAGATCGCGAAACATGGTCATCGTGCTGCTAGCTACCAGCCGCGGTTCGAGCGCGTGCATTGCGATATCGGCAACGCTCTCGATGTGGGTGATCTCGTGCTGAGTCTCGGTGCCGGCAACATCCACGAGGAATTATCAATCCTAGCGGCGGATCTGGTGATCGCCGAGCAGTTGAGAGCAATCGTGGGCGAAACTGGCGAAGTCCGTCTTTACGAGCCGCTTTCGAAACATACTACGCTGCGTGTAGGTGGCCCCGCACAGTTTTGGGTCGAGCCGCAGACCGACAAAGCATTTGCAGGACTGATTCGGTTCTGCCGCGATGAACATCTTCCGCTTTTCGTGATGGGTCGCGGGTCGAATCTTCTTGTCCGTGACGGTGGAATCCGTGGTGTAGTGGTTCACCCGTTCGGCGGCGAGTTCGACAAAATCGAAGTTAACGGCTCCGAAATCACTGCAGGCGTCGGCGCCAAGTTGAGGGAAGTTGCTTATGCGGCGCGGGCGGCAAACCTTGGCGGACTCGAATGGATGGAAGGAATTCCAGGCGCAGTGGGCGGCGGCCTACGCATGAACGCGGGAGCAATGGGCGCCCAAACTTTCGAAAACGTGGTGCGCATTCGTTACCTCGACTCCGAAGGCAATCCGCACGTGAAAAATCGAGATGAGCTGGAGGTTTTTTACCGGCGATTCCCGTTGCTGGAAAAGAATTTTGCAATTTCTGCGACATTTCGCGCGCAGCCGTCCGAGCGCGCAAAGATCGATAGTCGCTTGCGCGAATCGCAGGAGAAACGGCGTACGACACAGCCAATCGCCAAGAGCGCAGGTTGCATTTTTAAGAACCCCGACAGTATTCCAGCGGGAAAATTGGTGGATGAATTGGGGCTGAAGAATTCGCGAGTAGGAAATGCGCGTGTGTCCGAAGTACACGGCAATTTCATTGTAAACGACGGCGGCGCAACAGCGGCCGACATGCTGCAATTGATCGAGAACATTAAAAGCGTCGCGCGCGCAAAGCGCGGGATCGAGTTGGAGACGGAAGTGGAAATTGTGGGAGACGATTAGCCAGATGAACGCGAACAAAGGACAAAAGGGGAGCGCATTACCAAAAAAAATTGCGGTTCTTATGGGAGGCCCTGGCTCCGAGCGCGACGTCTCGCTCGCAACCGGGCAAGGTGTATCGAGGGCACTTCGCTCGTTAGGCGCAGAGGTCGCAGAAATCGATGTGCGGGATGAAAACTTCCAATTACCAAGCGATGTCGATCTTGCGTTCCTCACCATTCACGGAACTTTCGGCGAAGACGGCCAGCTCCAGAGAATTCTGGAGCGCCGCGGCATCGCTTATACCGGTGAAGGCGTAGAGGGAAGCCGGACCGCTTTCGACAAGATTCGCTCAAAGGAAAAATTTCGCGAACACGGCGTAACGACTCCGCTTTGGGAAGTGATTCATCCCGGACAGCGCCCAACGATTCCGCTCCCGATCGTCGTCAAGCCGCCACGCGAAGGATCGACAGTGGGCGTTGTGATCGTGAAGAATGAAGCCGAGATCGAATCCGCCATCAGCGAAGCTGCAAACTACGGCCGCGAGTTATTGGTAGAACAATTTGTGCCTGGCCGGGAATTGACGATAGGTATCCTCGGTGACGAAGCCTTGCCCATTATCGAAATAATTCCCAAGGGCGGCTTTTACGACTTCACCAATAAGTATCCCTTTCTCAATCCGCAGGCAGGCGGCGGAGCGGAGCATGTCTGCCCGGCGAAGATCGACGCCGAGAAAACAAAGGAAATTCAAGAGTTGGCGCTCCGCGCATTTCGTGCAGCTGGCCTGCAGGTGTACGGGCGAGTGGACGTCATTTTGTCCGAGAGCGGCGAGCCGTTCATTCTGGAGATCAACAACATACCTGGAATGACAGAAGCTAGTCTGCTGCCCGAGGCCGCTGCGGTTGCCGGCATCAGTTACATCGATCTTTGCGCGCGGATTATCGCGCTGTCTCGCGCCAGAACAGAAGGGAGCCAGAGATGAGTTTTGGCCAAAAAAACTCCCGATCGCGCAATCGACGAGTGTCCAATATCCGCCAGCGGCGCCAGCAGCATTTGCTCGATGTGAAGGTCCGTTCCCGCACAGCGACGCAGCATCGCGTTCGTAGAGCGATGGGCGTACTCTCCAGAGTAATTTTGGTCGCGGCGTTGCTCGGCGCCGGATATGCCGGAGCACGCGCAGCTGTAAAACGCCTCTTCTTTGAGAATGCAGATTTTCAGCTCAAGACAATTGAATTACAGACTGACGGCAGCTTGCAGCGCGAGCAAGTTTTGAAAGCAGCCGATCTGCATGAAGGCGAAAACATTTTTAACGTGAACCTCGCGCGGGTGCACGATCGCATACAGCAGCTTCCTCAGACTGACGAAGTTCAGGTGGTGCGAAAATTGCCGGGCGAAATCGATATTCGTGTGGTGGAACGAAAGCCGGTCGCCTGGATCACAAGTGACAAGGAAATTTCTGATCCATTTGCGTCAGACGTCGCTTTTTTGGTGGACGCGCGAGGTGTTTTGATGAAACAAAAGAAGTTGTTGCCCGAATATCTCGGACTGCCGCTCATTGTCGGATGCTCGAGCGAATCGCTCGAGGCCGGAAAGGTCGTCGAATCACCCGAAGCGAAAACAGCACTGGAGCTGCTGCGCCTAAGTGCGCGCAGTTTTTTGCAAATGCGTTTCCAGATTCGCGAGATCGATGTTTCCAAGGGCTATTGCCTGCTCGTGACGGACAAAAATCGCGCGCGCGTGAAGTTCGGGTTTAATGATCTGCAAACGCAATTGCGGAGACTGGAACAATTTCTTGTTTATTGCGACGACTCAAAACAAGAACTCGGGACTGTAAACCTGCTTGTCCAGCGAAACATTCCCGTGACATTTGCCGAGCCTCCGGCAACCGTCATTAACGACACGATTGAGCCCGCAGTAGAACCGCGGATCATGAAGGCAATCCCGGTGCGTGCGCCCGAAAAACCTGCGCCGCCCGCGCCCAAGTCGCGCGCCGGTTCGACGCCCGTTACCAAGGCAACTTCCAGCCAACGACACAAAACGGATTAAAGAAACCATGGCTAGCAATAATTTGATGATCGGTCTTGAGATTGGCACATCCAAAATCTGCGTCGTTGTTGGCGAAAGCCGACCCGATGGCACTATCAAAATCCTGGGAGTTGGCCAGGCGCCGTCACGCGGCGTGCGCAAGGGGGAAATCGTTGATTTTGAGACGGCGATGAAATGCGTTCACGAAGCAGTCGTGGATGCCGAACAGAAAAGCGACGTGATGATCCGAAGCGTTTATGTCGCTGTCGCCGGCTCGCATCTGCAAAGTTTCAATAATCGCGGATGCGTCATGCTGCCCGAGGATCGCGACGAAATTGATGAGCAAGATGCTGAGGATGTAAAAATTAATGCGCGCGAGGTAAGCATTCCCGCGCAAAACGCGTTCCTCCATTCGCTGATTCAACATTACCATGTCGACGGACAAGACGGCGTGCTAAATCCAATCGGGATGCTCGGTCAAAAATTGGAGGCCGATTTTCACATCATCTATGGCGTGCGTACCCGGATTCAAAATACCATCCGCTGTGTCAAAGAACTGCCGCTGGACGTGGAGGATGTTGTTTTTGGCGGGCTTGCTTCTGCCCAAGTTGTGCTCACGCAACATCAGAAAGATCTTGGCGCGCTCGTGATCGATATGGGCGGCGGGACGACTGATTACGTGTTGTACGCGGACGGCGCGGTAAAACAAAGCGGTTGCCTGGCTCTGGGCGGTGATCACATCACCAACGATATCTCCATGGGGCTGCGTATCCCCATGGCGCGCGCCGAGAAATTAAAGATTGAAGAGGGCAGTTGTATCCTCGGCAATTGTTTGCCGGGCGAAATGATTCTGTTAAAGGACGACTCAGGGTTCGCGGGCAAAGAGATCGAGCGGGAAACGCTAAACACCATCATTCACCTGCGCGTGCGCGAAGGATTTGAACTACTCAAACGCCGACTAGATGAGGGGCCGTATCTCAGTTATCTCGGCGCCGGCATTTTTATTACCGGCGGTTGTAGCCTTCTTGGCGGCATCGATCACCTCGCAGAGGAAATTTTCGAGATACCTGCGCACCTGGCGCACGCGCAGACCACCTGGGGGGTAACATCCGCAGTAGAGGATCCCCAGTTCTCGACGGCGATTGGATTGGTCAAGTTCGCACAAGTAATGCATACGGATCGGCCGCCGCGAGGGTTTGGCCGAATCTTTGGGAGGCTTTTCAGCGGAATGCGATGAACGCGGATCGAAAATTATGATTCAACTCAATAAAAACTACAGTCTCCCCGAAGGTCTGGCAGAATCTATTCCGGTAAAAGTTGTGAGCGTTGGCGGCGCCGGTTTAAACGCGCTCGACCGAATTGTGCTCGACGGCTTGGAGAAGGCCAGCGTCGTTGCAATTAATACCGATGTGCAGTCACTCACCAGTTCGGTAGCGGCGCATAAGGTGCAGCTCGGCCGTACCATGACGCGCGGTTTGGGCACGGGCGGCGACCCCGAACTCGGCTATGACGCAGCCGTGGAATCGGTTGATGAAATTCGTCAGGCGCTGGCCGATGCGCGTATGATTTTTGTTTGTGCGGGGCTCGGCGGCGGCACCGGGTCGGGTGCCGCGCCATACGTCGCGCAACTGGCCCGCGAAGCTGGCGCGCTTGTGATCGCCTTTGTTACTCTTCCATTCACGTTTGAGGGCAAAAGGCGTAACGCCCAGGCGCGAGAGGCGCTTGCCAGGCTTATCGAGGTTGCCCACTCGGTGATTTGCTTCGAGAACGACCGAATGGGCGACATCGTCGCGCCGCATGCAGGAATTCATCAGGCCTTCGCCATGGCCGACACCACAATCAGCCAGAGTGTTCGATCGATTGTGCAGCTGATCCAACGGCCGGGACTCATTCGCGTCGGCTTCGATGATTTGCTGGCAGCATTGCGCCCGCGCAACGGTCGTTGCTTATTTGGCTTCGGTGAATCCGATTCGGACAATCGTGCCCACGACGCTCTCACGCAGGCGCTTAAGAATCCGTTGATGGATCGCGGCCGAATGCTGGCAGACGCCACACATGTGCTCGTGCAGGTAGCCGGTGGACCCGGAATGACCCTCTCTGAGGTCGAAGTCCTCATGCAGGAGCTTGGCCGGCACGTTCACGAGCAAACACAAATTCTCTTCGGTGCAGTCGTGGATGGGCGATTGGGAGATCGTTTGACCGTGACCATTATTACCTCGCTCGCTCCAGAAGAGGATTTGAGTTCAGCACAGACTCCTTCTGCATTGAGCAGTGCGTCCACGCAGCCGCAGGCTCCGGAGCAGTACCAGTACGCCGCGCCCCAGGTAAATGTCGAACCAGAACCAGTGCCAATGGAACCCGTGCCTCCCGAGGAAAGCATTTCGTTTGAACATTCGGTGGCGGCCGAACCGCTATCCGCTCCCCCACCCGTCACGAGCAAGCCCAAGCCGGTCATAGTTACGCCACTGAAGAAAGCGGTCTCGCAGAAGGAAGAAAAACTTCCAACCGACAAATCTCTGCCAGCGAAACAGGAAATCTTGCAATTCGAGCCCGTCACCCGCGGACGATTTGAAAAAAGCGAGCCAACGATTGTCGAAGGCGAAGATCTCGACGTACCAACCTATCTGCGAAAAAACATCAAGGTGAAGTGACCTTCAGGTCATCCTGAGCGGAGCGAATCGCAGTCGAAGGATCCCGCTGAACTGCCCGGCGCTATTGCCACGGGATTCCTCAACTTCGCTCGGAATTACGGATTATTATTTCTTCATCAACTCGAGCACGGCGGTCGTCATCGCAACAATGCCTGTACGAATTGTGGGCTCGGGGAGAGGTGCGAATTTGCTCGAATGCAGGCTCGGTAACTCTTTTCCTGTCTGCTTGTAATCCGTGAACTTCGCCGGATCGACTGCGCCGAAGTGAAAATCAACCGCAGGAATGGAATGATCCGGCAGGCTGTACTCGGAAAAATCTTCGCCGCCCATCGTTGGATCGACAATCTCCACGTTTTCGTTGCCTAACGACTTCCGCCAGACCGCGACCAGCCGCTTCGTCAGTTCGGGGTTATTGTAAGTTGCAGAGCAGAATTCATCTTTGCGCACCGTCACAATCGGTGCCCGCTCCGGTAGAACTCCGCCGGCGGCGGCGATGTCTTTGGCAATCCGCTCAATTGCCGCCAGAACCTTTTCGCGCACTTGCTTTTTGTACGTGCGCACCGTCAACTGCATTGTTACTTCGTCGGGAATGATGTTGCGCTTGGTCCCGCCGTGGATGGAGCCGACGGTGACAACGATCGGATCGAGCGGATTGTTTTCTCGGCTCGCGATCGTTTGCCACGCGTTAATCATTTCTGCCGCAAGCACGATCGGGTCCTTCGTTTTGTGCGGATAGCCTCCGTGGCCGCCCACACCACGCACGGTCACATCGACTGAATCAACATTTGCAGACGTGTAACCTTCGGTGACACCAATGTGGCCAGTTTGCAGGTCGGCTTTGTCGTGGAATCCGAGCGCGAAATCCGGTTTGCCGAATCGATCGTAAAGTCCGCCCTTGAGCAATGCGCGCGCCCCGTTTCCGGTTTCCTCAGCCGGTTGCGCAACGAAAACAATCGTGCCGTGCCGTTGATCTTTTAGCTTTGCGAGCGCACGCGCCGTACCAATGAAGGCGGCGATGTGCGTATCGTGTCCGCACGCGTGCATTACCGGAACTTCTTTGCCCTCGTCGTTTTTAGTCGTGACAGTGCTGGCATACGGCAAACCAGTCTCTTCGTGGACTGGCAATGCGTCCAGATCGGTGCGCACAAGCACGATCGGGCCTGCGCCATTCTTCATCACGCCCACAACGCCGAAACAGGTTACGCTCGCCTTATCATACTTGCCGACACGCTCGGTGACTTGGTAACCGGCGGCTTTCAATTCCTTGGCTACGATCGCAGCGGATCGCTCCTCATGCATGGAGAGTTCAGGGTGCGCGTGGATGTCTTTGTAAATCGCGAGTAACGACGGCAGTTCCGCGTCAGCCAGCGATTGCGGCGTTTGCTGCGCGAAAAGCGAGACCGCGGGGAGGGCGGACAAAAGCAATATCGAAAGAAATCCAATGTTCATGGCGCATCTATCGGCAGATTTCTTTGTTATGTCGAGCGGAGTCGAGACGTCTCTCGCAAGAAACAGTTAGAGATTCCTCAACTTCGCTCGGAATGACAGAATGGTTGGTTGTAAATGGAATTTGAGAAAAACACGCTGCTTTTCGGCGCTGATTCCACGCCGCGCATCGTCGCGATTGAGCTGGGTGAAACCGGCACAGTTAAAGTTTATCGCCGAGAAAAAGGTGGATCGACAGTCGCCGATGTCGAGCCGTTCCATCCGTTCGTCTGGGCCGATAGCGACGTTGTGGATCTGGGTATTGAATCGGAAAAGCTCCAGAGCGATCTCAAGTACGGCTGGCTGATCACCGTCGATAGTTGGAAGGAACTAATTGCGTTGCGTAATGGGCTGAAAAACGCCGGGCGCGATTTTTTCGCGTTCACTGACCCAGTGCAGCACTACCTCACGGCCACAGGCCGCACATTGTTCAAGGAGTTGGAATTCGAAGAGCTGAAACGAATGCAGGTCGAAGTCCTGCCGTTCGAAGGGGCTGTAGCCGGGGACGGCGACCCCGGCAACAACGATCACATCATGAGCATCGCGCTTTCAGACAATAGGGGCTGGGAAGAACTGATCGTTGTCGATCCAAACAATATCGACGAATCCGAGAGGAACGCGCTGAGGCGACTAACCGCGCTGATCAAAGAACGCGATCCGGATGTGATCGAAGGTCACAACTTGTTTCGGTTCGATCTGCCCTATCTCGTCGATCGCGCAAAGAAGCTGAAAACTAAACTCGACTGGGGACGCAGCGGCGGTTTTCTGCGTTCGCGTCCGTCACGACTCCAAATCGCAGAAAAGACGATTGATTACCCGAAGTTCACAATCGGTGGCCGCCACTTTGTCGATACGTTTTTGCTCGCGCAATTCTATGACGTCGGGATGCGTTCCCTGGCAGGTTTCGAACGCGCGGACATCGCGCGGCACTTCGATCTCTGCGACAGCGAAGACATTTCAACGCTTACAGGCAAAGAATTGCAGCGCGCGTATCTCGACGATTCGGAATCGTTCCGGCGACGTGCTTTGTGCGGCGTTCGGGAGACGCGGGCACTATCTGACCTGCTGAGCCCAAGCTACTTCATTCAGGCACAGATTTTTCCTTACAACTACCAGGACGTGATCGTCCGTGGCAACGCCACGCGGATCAATGCGCTGTTCCTACGCGAATATTTCCGGCGGCGGCATTCCATTCCCGAACTGCCGATGGTGCGCGCGTTCGAAGGTGGTTACACCGACATTTTCTTCACCGGCGTGGCGCGCGAAGTCTGGCACTGCGATATCGCCTCGCTTTATCCGTCAGTGATGTTGCAGTTCGATTGCTTCCCGGCAACCGATCAATTGCAAATATTTCGCCATTTGCTCACTGATCTCCGCACATTCCGTTTGGAAGCAAAAGCGAAAATGCGGGCGGAAAAGGATCCCGCAAAGCAGCATCACCTTCAGGCGCTGCAAAACACGTTTAAAATTCTGCTAAACAGCTTTTACGGCTATCTCGGATTTGCGCAGGGACATTTCGCGGACTTCGATGCCGCCGCGCGCGTGACGCAGATCGGGCGCGATCTGCTTAAGAAGATGATTGAATGGCTCAATGCGCGCAGCGCGCAGGTTATCGAGGTCGATACCGACGGAATTTATTTCGTGCCACCTGAGAACATCGATGTCGACGATTTGCAGAAAGATCTGGCCAAGGAATTACCGCCTGGAATCGACGTCGAGATCGACGAGCAATTCGATGCAATGTTCAGCTACAAAGCGAAGAACTACGCGCTGCTGACAAATGACGGCGACGTCATCATCAAAGGTGGCGCGTTGAAATCGCGTGGCCTCGAAAAATTCCAGCGCGTTTTTCTGGAGGAAATGATCAGGCTTATCATGCAAGGAAAACCAGAGGCAGTAGGCGATCTTCGGAACCAGTTCGAACGAAAAATTCGGAACCGCGAGTGGAAGATCGACATGCTGATGAAGACTGACACGCTCCAGGATTCGCTCGACAAATATCGAGTCAAGATCGCCGGCTCTGCGCGCAATCGCGCTGCCGCTTATGAGCTCGCTCTGGCCAGCGGCCGCAATTACAAACCCGGAGACCAAATCAGCTATTACGTCAAGGCCACTCCAAAGAAGGTTCCGGCTTACGAAGCAGCCAAACTGGCGAGCGAATTCGACCCGCAAAACCGTGACGAAAATGTCGATTACTACATCGCCAAGCTCGATGACTTGGTGAAGAAATTCAGTAACCTCATCGCGACATCTTCAGCTCCCAAGCAAGAAACTCTCTCACTATAAAACGTATGAAAAAGAAACTTGTTATCGCATCAACCGTCCTTGCCTTTGCCTCGCTCTATTGCGCCGCCACGCCGGACGATCTTGCCGACATCAAAACGGAAATCACGAAGCGGCACGATGAGGCGGTGAAACGATTGCAGGATTGGATCGGGCAAGTATCGATCGCGGCGGAGAACCGCGGCTATCCCGAGGGTGCGCAGTACATGGCGAAGCTCGCGCGCGACGCGGGATTTCAGCAGGCGTCGGTGATTAATACTGACGGAAAACCGGGAGTTTTTGCAACCCTTGATGCGGGCGCGCCGAAAACCGTCGGGCTGTATTTCATGTATGACGTGAAACAGTTCGATCCTGTGGAATGGTCGTCGCCGCCAACGGAAGCGCGGATCGTGGATAAGCCGCCGCTCGGAAAAGTGATGATTGGCCGTGGCGCCGTGAATCAGAAGGGACCGGAAGCGGCATTTCTCGCGGCGCTGCATGCGATTCGCGGCGCGGGCAAGAAAATGCCGGTCAACCTGGTGATGGTGGCAGAGGGCGAAGAGGAAATCGGGTCGCCGCACATTCCGCAACTCGTTAGGCGACCCGAAGTGCTGGCCGCGCTGAAGAAATGTGATGGAGTGTTCATGCCCTCGGCGACGCAAGATTTGGATGGAATTGTGACGGTGAACCTCGGTTCGAAAGGTGTGATTGAGCTGGAGCTCGTGTCGAGCGGAGAAAAGTGGGGACGCGGGCCGGCGAAAGACATTCACTCTTCACTCAAGGCGATGGTGGACAGCCCGGCGTGGCATTTGATCAAAGCGCTCAACACACTCGTGTCGGAGGACGGCAACGTAATAATGATCGACAACTATCCGAAGCCGCTCCCGCTAACCCTTGAACAAAAGTCGATGATCGAAAAAGTGTCGAAGGTGCGCAGTGAAGCGCAGGCGAAGAAGCAGTTCAGCGTACAACATTGGATTAACGATTTGCCGTGGGAACAAGCGAACGAAAGGCTCGAAGCACAGCCGACGGTCAACATTGAAGGATTGGTCGGCGGTTACACCGGTCTGGGTGGCAAAACCATCCTGCCCCATCGCGCCGTCGCAAAGATCGACATGCGTCTCGTGCCGGACATGAAGGCTGCCGACACACTCGCCGCGTTGAAGGCGCATCTGGCGAAGCGTGGCTTCGGCGACATCGAAGTGAACATGACCGGCGGATACGATCCCACGAGCACATCTGCTGATTCCGCGCTCATCAAAGCGCAGGTGGCGGCCTACAAAAAATTCGGAATCGATGCGCTGCTTTGGCCGCGCAACGCCGGTTCGTATCCCGGTTATGTGTTTACCGGTGAACCGCTCAAACTTGCCGCCGGGCATTTCGGTCTCGGTCACGGCAGCGGCGCACACGCGCCGGACGAATATTACATCATCGAATCGGCGAACCCGAAGATACAGGGTTTCGACGGAGCGGTGATGTCCTTCGTCGAATACCTCTACGGGTTAGCGAAATAACATTGGCTTTGTAGTGGCAGCCGTGTCGGCTGCGCCCGCTTTTAATCCTTGCAGGCGGCACGCCTGCCGCTACAGCAATTTGGCATCGAGATTAATCTGCGCGCCTGCCAGAACGACCGACACCGGGCAGGTTTTCTTTGTGTGCTCGGCCTGCTCGCGAAATTTCCCTTCATCGATCCCCGGCACCTCCGCTTCAGTCTTGAGATCGATCGTGGTGATCTTTGGACCGCCGCTGACCATTTCCAGCTTCACGGTCGCGGTCGTGCTGATTCGCTTGGCCGGATAACCTGCCGTTTCCAGATTTGCCGACAGGGCCATTGAGTAACAGCCGGCCTCCGCCGCGCCGATGAGCTCTTCGGGGTTTGTCCCCTTCCCTTCCTCGAAGCGCGACGAAAATGAATAAGGTCCCTCAAACGCGCCGCTGCCGAGTTTCATCGTCCCTTTGCCCTGCTTGAGAGTTCCATTCCATACTGCCGATCCAGTTCGTGTTGCCATGGTTTCCTCCTTTAGTTTGATTGTTCGTTTACGTTTCGCGCCGGAGATGCCTGAGCGCAACTCACGCCGCTTCCGGCGCAGCAATATCGGCGAGCGGTGCGGCCTGATCCCGCTTTGCTTGTGCGTCCGCTAAAGCGCGCTGTTTGCGACCAAGCCAAACGCCAAGCGCGCACCAACAAGCAACTACCGGGACGGCGATGTAACTGATCGTACTCAAGCCAAGACCGAGTGCTTGCATGCCGCCATAGGACCATGCCCCGAATTGGTCGCCACACCGATACCCGAATGTGTCGATGAAACTTTTGGCCTTGTATTTGTCCTCGCGCCGCAAAACGGTGAACAACACCTCACGGGCTGGCCGCATAAACGCGAAAGTGCTTGCGCGACGCGCAACTTGAAATACGGCCAACACAGCGAGCACCGGCACGAGCCCCATCGCGGCGAAACCAAACAGACTAAGCACGGGCATGAATAGGAGCGTCACCGTAACACCGAGGAACTTCATCAGCCGACCAGTGAGAAAAATTTGCAGCAGAAGCGTGAGCGTGTTGACCGACAGATCGAGCTTCGCGAAAAACGCAGTGCGGGCGGCGCGATCGGCAAAACCGACTTTGGTCAGTTCAGATTGTTGAAAATACGTCCACGTCGACGTCAGCGTGTAGAGCAAGATAAAGACAAAGAGCCCAAACAGGTAGGGCGATTTACAAATGTGCGTTACGCCGTCCCAAAACTTGCCCCCGATCGGCTTTTCGGCAGCGGCCGCATCTTCAGCCGATTTTGAATCGTACCGCCGAAATTCAGCGGGAAAGAATCGGATACTTTGCGCCGCGATTTCGAGCATGCCGGCGCAGATCAGCAATAACACGCCGGTGCTGACCCTATGAACCAGCGACGCCGTAATGAGCGGTCCGAGCATTCCGCCTAACGAGCCGCCAACCGCGATGAAACCGAAAAGCCGTTTACCTTGCTCATTCGTGAATATGTCCGTCATGAATCCCCAGAAGACGGCCGTGGCGAAGAGATTGAACACGCTGACCCAGACAAAAAAGCATCCATCAACCCACGGTTGTTTTCCCGGCGGCATGAACTGCATCAGCACGAAGAAAATAACCAGGTTCAGGATGAAAAAGCGGTAGGCGATCGGAATGAATTTCCGACGCGACATACGCGCAACGATCATGGAGAAGAGCGCGTTCGCGACAATCATTGCGACGAGGACGACGGTGAACATCCACCAAAGGTTTTCGAACTGCGTCGCGCCGATGTTATCGCGAATCGGCCGAATTACGTAATAGCCGGCGAGGACAACGAAGAACAAAATGAAACCCAGCCAAAGCGCCCGGACTTCGTTGGGTTTTACGTCAACGATCTTGTTGAAAATGCTTTTCACGGATAACGCGAATTGTAGGCCGTCTCTGTGAGACGGCATCTGTAAATGGCCTCTGACAGAGACGCCCTACAAATTTTCTTTTTTCCACGCGGCGAGTACTTCCGCCTCACGTTCAGGTGTCAACCCCGCGCGGAGCTTCGATTGTCGATCTTGCGGAAGCGACTTGAACCAGGCGAGGGTGTCGTGTGCAGTTTCAGCGAGCGGCCGGAAGGTCAGGCCGTTGCTCAGTGCACGGTCGATTTTTGCACGCGCGAGTCCGCTGTCCTTTCCAGTCCAGACCGGCATGTCGGACCACGGCTCAACTTTTTGTCGCGTCAGAAAATCTTCCATTACCCATGTGAACGTCGCGTTTGAGTCCAGTGCGGCTTTGATTTGATCAAGCATTCCGCCGACGCGTAACTGCTTCGACGGGCCGGTCGCGTTGTAAATTCCGGTCTCGCGGTTCTCGACCATACGGATCGTCCATTCCGCCAGATCGCGGGCGTCAATGAACTGCACCGGATCGCTCGAAGTACCCGGCGCGAGAACTTCACCGCCGCGATCGATCCGCACCGGCCAATACGTGAAACGATCTGTTTCGTCGCGCGGTCCGACGATCAGACCCGGACGAATGATCAATGTTTTCCCGGGAAACCATTTCTCGGCTTCCTTCTCGGAGAGCGCTTTGAGCGGACCGTACGTCTTGTAACCGCTCGCCTTCATGGCTTCGAGCGTCTCCTTGTATGGATCAGCGCCTTCGTATTTTTCGGTCGGCGCGGTCTCGTCCGGGCCGATTTTTACTTCGCCATAAACGGAGATCGTCGAAATAAACACATAGCGTTCGACATTTCCTTTTAGAATTTGCGCAGCATCACGAACCCATGCTGGCAGTGTGGTTGGGTTGTCGATTACCACGTCCCACTGTCGATTTTTGAGCGCATCCAACTGGCCGTTGCGATCGCCGATCAATTGTTCAACTTCATCGGGCGATTCGCCGGGATGGGTCTTGCCGCGGTTGAACGTCGTCACCTTATGTCCGCGACTGAGTGCATACCGCACCTGATATGGGCCGGTGAATCCCGTGCCGCCAAGGATGAGGATGCGCATTGGTTTGGCTGTCTTCTCGGCAAACAAAGATGTCGATGTTGCGCGTAACGCAACAGCGCTCGCCGTGCACATTTTAAGAAAACGGCGGCGATCCATACCCTCGATATAGCTGTTGTAGGGCATCTGTGCCAGATGCCATTGGCGTTTCAGAGAAACGCCCTACAATGCAACGATGACGCGTCGTGAGGCAGCTAAGTTAATCGGCGGGACAGCAGCCGCTGTGGTTTTGCCAATCACCACGCAGGCCGCGGCCGAATCATCAACGATGCTGACACGCATGATCCCTTCGTCCGGCGAGACGCTGCCGGTGATCGGCTTGGGAACCTGGCGCGCGTTCGACGTCGATCTCACATCAGACATTCGCAGACAGCTTGAAGAGGTGCTCTCACTGTTTGTGAAACTTGGTGAACGAGGCGTCGACTCGTCACCGATGTACGGCCGAGCGGAGGAGGTGATCGGCGAGCTGACGGCGGCGCTCGGAATTCGGGAAAGACTGTTTCTTGCAACCAAAGTCTGGACTCGCGGGAGGGAGAACGGAATCGAATCAATCGAACGTTCGATGGCGCTCTTGCGGACAAACCGAATCGATCTAATGCAGGTGCACAACCTGCTCGATGTTCACACGCACCTGGCGACCTTGCGGCAATGGAAAGAACAAGGCCGCATCCGCTACATCGGCGTAACGCATTACAACTCAAGTGCATTTCCCGAAATTGAGAAGATTTTGAGAACGGAAAAGCTCGATTTTCTCCAGATCAACTATTCGCTAATGGAACCTGAAGCGGAGCAGCGGGTTCTGCCGCTGGCACAGGAGCGCGGCGTGGCCGTGATCGTCAATCGGCCGTTTGGAGCTGGCGACCTCTTCGACAAGGTCCGCTCGAAACCGTTGCCCGGCTGGGCTGCTGAGTTTGATTGCCGGTCATGGGCCCAGTTTTTCCTCAAATGGATCGCCGCGCACCCTGCGGTGACGTGCGCCATCCCGGCGACGAACAAGCCGAGCCACCTCCAGGACAACCTGCAAGCTGGAACCGGCCGGTTACCCGACGCAAACATGCGCCGGCGAATGGCAGAATTAGTCTCCTCTCTGTAGCGTCGCGCGCTCTTCGCGCATCCGTCGGATGTCAAATAAAAACGTCTATTTTTTCTCAAAAAAATCGTTTGCACGCTGGCCCGATATGCTGGATAGAACGCGCGCTTTATGCCAAAGCTTCTCACCATGACTCTTGCCATTCTGGGGTGCTCGGCGTTCTGTCCACGTCCGGCATTGGCGCTGGTGTTTTCCGCGCCGAACCCGAAATTTGTTTACACCGATGCTTCCGGGAAAAAGCAATCCGCCGACGTCGTCGACAAATATTATCCAAAGAAAATCGTCAAGCCGTTTGCAAAGCTCGATGCAAATATTGACCCGAAGCTCCGTCGGGCTGCTACTATCGCCGAGGAACGCGCGCACGCTCACTCGCTTTCAAAGTGCTGGCGTTTTGTGAAGGAAGCGCTCGTTGCCGCGGGCGTGGTGAAGTCCCGGCCGCAGACAACTCTGGCGAAACAAGCGGGCCAGGAGCTGATGAACAATTACGGGTTCAAAAAGCTCGCGGTCACCGATCCCTATCAGGCACCCGTCGGCTCCGTCTTAGTGTATGGCGCCAAGCGGGCCGCCGGTCACGTTGAGATTCGCACTGAGAACGGATTCGTCAGCGACTTTCGCTCAAAGATCCCGTCGCGCCGGCCTTTGCTCGGCGTTTTTGCGAAGAGCTAGGCCGCTGCTGTTGGCGGCGAGCTCATGAACGGAAAATCGCTTTTCGCTGGCCAACTCGCCAGCAGCGCGAGAATCTTTGCGGGTGAATCCGACCGTCCGCATCGCGATGTGGTCTGGGCCGCGAAATATCTCGACCGCTATGATGCGGGCGTGGGGCAATCGGCGGGACACCTTTGTCATCGATGAACCGCTGTATGCCTATTACTTGAGGGCCACCGGCAGGAAACATCCGGGCGCGGATGAAGTCATCGCGGCTGGCGAAATTGATTGGCGCAAAGTCGTTGCGCTCCTGACCGGGCCAATCCCGAACAGCAGGCAAATTTTTTTTCAGAAACAGATGACGCACCACCTTTTGCCGGAGGTGGATCGCGAATGGCTCGGTGCCGTAACGAATTGTTTTCTTATTCGCGACCCAATCGAAGTAATCGCCTCATATATCAAAAAGCGCGAGGATCCAGTACTCGAGGACCTTGGCTTTACGCAGCAAGCAGAGATTTTTGATTTTGTCAGCGCTCACACGAATTCGCTTCCGCCGATTGTGGATGCCAAAGACGTTCTGCAAAATCCTGAACGAATGCTACGCCTGCTGTGCGATGCAGTCGGCGTCGAGTTTAGTAGGTCGATGCTTTCCTGGCCGCCGGGATTGCGAGAAACCGACGGCGTCTGGGCCAGGCATTGGTATGTTGAGGTGGCAAAGACCACCTCGTTTCAGCCCTATCGTGCCGGAGATTACCAAGTGCCGGAGCGCTTGCGACAAACTTATGAGCGCTGCCGCGAATGTTACGAGCAGCTTTATCAATATCGATTGCGTTAAATCGCGATCCAACGGATTTCTAAATCATTGTACAGGCGCTCGCCGCGGCGAGCGCCTATTGATCGATGGCATTTGACACAAACGCCGCTACAACAAGACAATCTGCGTTATCCGCGCAATCCGCGGTCGAACCAATGTTGCAGAGGTTTGATGAACGAAATCGTGACCTGATCGTGAACATCAACGGTCAGTTGGTGCATCGCGATAAGGCTGGAATCAGCCCGTTTGATTCAGCGGTGCAGGGCGGCGATGCGGTCTGGGAAGGCTTGCGTCTGTACAAAGGCCGGATTTTTAAACTCCACGAACATCTCGACCGGCTGGATCGCTCGGCACGCGCCTTGTCATTCTCCGAAATTCCGTCACACGAAAAAATTATTGAGGAAATCAGGCATACGCTTGCTGCAAACAAAATGCGTGACGGCGTCCACATTCGTCTCACGCTTACCCGCGGGGTAAAGATCACTTCGGGGATGGATCCCCGGCTTAATCAGAGCGGGCCGACGTTGATCGTTCTCGCAGAACATAAGGTGCCAGTCTACGCAAAGACCGGACTGACTTTGATTACGAGCAAAATTCGACGTCCGCCACCCGAGGTTCTGGATGCCCAAATTCATCACGCGAATCTGCTGAACTCGATTCTGGCAAAAATCGAAGCGAACAACGCTGGCGCGGACGACGCCCTCATGCTGGACACGCGCGGTTTCGTCGCAGAAACCAACGCGACTCACGTCTTCATTGTGCGTAATGGAGATCTTGCGACCAGCCGCGTTGTGGCATGCCCGGAAGGAATTACTCGCGGGACGGTGATCGAAATTTGTGCTGCCGAGAAAATTCGCTGCGTGGAGACAGATTTGTCAGTTGTCGATATCTACGGCGCTAACGAAATGTTTTGCACAGGCACAATGGGCGAACTAGCCGCCGTGACAAAGATCGACAATCGCCACATCGGCGATGGCAAGGTCGGCGCGATGACGAAACGCTTGAGCGATCTCTACACTCACCGCACTGCGAGCGAAGGTGTTCAGGTTGGCTAGTTTTCCCGGCGCGAGCTGACCTACCGCTCGCCCCAGGTCTTCTTTTGAAACGAGACGCGCCCAGAGCCGTGCTCAAATGCTTCGAAGTGCTCCGGATTTTGTTGATAATATTTTTGGTGATACGCCTCCGCGGGATAGAACCTCATCGCCGGCAAGATCTCGGTTACGATTGGTTTTTTGAATTTCCCGGATTGGGCAAGCTTTTCCTTCGACATTTCGGCAATCCTTTTCTCCTCATCGCCGCCGTAGAAAATCGCGGCGCGATAACTCGGGCCAATGTCGGTGAACTGGCCGTCTGCCTGGGTGGGATCGATTTGTTTCCAGTAGATGTCGAGCAATTGCTCGTACGAAATTTTCGACGGGTCGTACGTGATTTCGATTGATTCGCGATAGTTTGTTTTCTCCGAAGTAGCAAGTTCGTAGGTGGGATTTGGCTCTGTCCCGCCGCTATAACCAACAACTGTTTTTATTACACCATTCGCTTTATCGAAGGCAGGCTGGATACACCAAAAACAACCACCTGCAAAAATCACCGTCTTTGTAGCCGCCGCAGAAGAATTTTGCCCATGGGCAGCCATGACAGTGATCGCAGCGAGCGCTGCGTAGCCAATCGTACGAAAAGTTCGTTTCATGTCGTGATTTAGACACCGCTGCTAATCAGCGCGTTGTGAATAACTCAGGTCTTTTTTTCTTGCCTTCAAGAGGCGCGACTGTCATAAGCGGATTCGATCTCGAGCCACAACGAAGTAAGAAATGGTTAAAGCTACCGCAATTCTCGTCGGTCTCATCTTCTTGCTCATCGGAATTGTTGGATTTGTTCCCGCGATCACGCCGGCTAATGGGATGCTGCTTGGCATTTTTCACGTAAACACTGCGCACAACATTGTCCATCTCGCATCAGGGATTGTGTTTCTCCTTTGCGGGATGGCCGGCACTGGTCCATTGCAGACATTTTTTTCAGAATCTTTGGAATCATTTATGGGGTCGTCGCGCTTCTTTGGTTTTTTTATGGTGATAACGCGCTACTCGGGATTGTTGCCAAAAATGCTGCCGACACGTGGTTGTACGTTGTGTGCTGGCGGTCGTGGTGTTGTTTTTCGGCTTCGCCCCTTCTGGCAGCAAGGCGCCGGTTTGATTTCTCCTCAGCGTGCCTGCAGGTGAGGATAGCTTAGCTCACCGCAGGCACGTCTGGTCTCGGGTAATCCCGCAGTCGCAGTATTCGCTGACTAATCGGCTCGACCTGGAAAAGATCTTCGGGCGCAACGCGCCATTGCATGTCGACCTTGGCTGCGGGGATGGTTCGTTTCTTCGTGCAGTGGCACACTCGATGCCGGAGAAAAATTTTCTCGGAATCGAACGGTTACACGGTCGAATCCGCAGCTCTGAGCGTAAGACTGTTGATCAGAGCAACGTACGGCTGCTGCAGATAGAGAGTTCCTATGCGGTTTGCTATCTGTTGCCGGCGGGATCGGTGGAAACATTCTATCTCTTGTTTCCGGACCCATGGCCAAAACGCCGTCATCATCCGCACCGGCTCGTGACACCAGATTTCCTGAATTCCGTTCATGTCGCACTTCAGAAGAATGGTGTGATTTACATTGCGACCGATCACCTTGACTATTTTCGAAAAATCCAAGACATCGCGGAATCAAATTCGAGCCTTGCATTCGCCGAGCTTGATGTCGAACTGCCGCCGACCGGATTCGAGCTGATTTTTCGCCAGAAAGGCACGCCGATTCACTGGTTGGTGCTGCGGAAGATTTCGCCCGTGAAATAACTTTGCGCTTCCCATCCATCATGGCGGAAACGCAGCGTCACCGCGCCGGTCTGGTCCTGGCGAAACAGTTTAATCCCCCGCTCCTGTAATTCCTCGATCCAGGAGTCACTGATTCGTTCGTGATCGGGAAAATCACGCGAACTCGCAATGATCAGGCGTGGGCGCGCAGCATCTAGGAACGCTTCGGAGCCGGACTGTCCGGAATGATGCTGGCCTTTGACGATGATGTCGCTGCGAAGATCCAAATGCCGCGCCAACAATGCCTGCTCAGTTTTAATACCACTGTCCGACATGAACAAGATCGACGCCGCCGGCCCGACCAATACGTGGATGACATACGCCTGATCATCAGCAATAGGCGAGCTGAAGGTACTCGGAGGGAACAGTACATGCGCAGTGACCTCGCGCGACAGACGGAAACTGTCTCCCGCAGCCAGAGCAGCCGGTTTGATTCCGCGGTCTTGAAACAGATGTTGCAATCGGCGGTGAATAGTTGAGCGATCCGGCGCTGGATTATCGAGTACGCGCACTCGAGGAAAATCATCCAGCAATTGTGCAGTTCCACCGAGATGAAGCGCATCGCCATGCGTGAGCAGTAAGCCCGAAAGCCGATTCACGCCTGCCCAATGCAAGTACTCGCGAACCACACGTTGATAGCTCCGGTCATTACCGCAGTCGAACAACCAATTCTGCTCTTCGCTTTGCAAGTGAACGGCAGCTCCCGCGCCGAGATCGAGCACCGTGATCCTGGCAACCAGCTTTTCGGGCCAATGCGGGTGTCCTGCGTAAAAATGCCCGCCGGGAACGTGCGCGAGAATTTGCACGATTCCCAAAACAAGCCGGGCCAAAGACCAGTTGGCATTGTTAAAGATCACAGCCAGCCACGGCAGCATCGGCGTCGAAACAACAGAGAGAAGTCCGATGGCGAGTATGAAGAAGGCAATCGGCACTACGAGCAAGTTGGCGACCAATGAAACCGGGGTGACGATGTAGAAATACCAAAGCACCAGCGGCAGCGAGCCTGCCCAGGCTGCGAGAGAAACGCTGCTTCCACGACAGAGCCACTCAAAGCTTGCATGCTTCCACCGTTGCGGGCCGCGGACAAGTGTGCGTGGCAAAAAAGGATCAGGCGCGCTCCAGCGCTGCAAGAATCCGGAGAGAGGATCCGCGAACAAAATAATGGCGCCCACTACTGCAAAGGAGAGTTGAAAGCCTGCCGAGAAGAGTTCGTTTGTGTCCCAGCAGAGAAGAAAGAATGCCGCGGCAGCGAGACTGTTAAAGACGAAAGCTTTTCGGTCGAAAAAGAAGCCGCCGAGTAAGATCGAGCTCATTACCGCCGCTCGCACACTTGAAACATGGAGTCCTGTGACTGCAGCATAGAAGAGCAGCAGCGGAATGATTAACGCCGCCGCCCATCTACGCGAAAGCCGCGCGACCGTCGCCAGCATCCACAATAGCGCGGCGACAATTCCTACGTGCAGGCCAGCGACAGCGAAAAGGTGAAGAGTGCCGGTTTGCTGAAATGGTTCTTCGATGTCCTCCGGCGTCTGGTGCCTGAGGCCAAGCACGATCCCGCTGAGAAAGTTTTGAACGTCTGGCGCGTCCTCCAGTCCTCGGCAAAGCGCGCTTTGCATCCAAGTCCGCGACTTTTGCGCTGCCCACATGATGGGGTTGCCGCCGCCGTGTCGAATCAGCGTGCCCTCCTCCGGATATCGAACGAATAGCATTCGACGAACGTCGCGCCGCGCGAGATAAGCACGCATATCGAATTCGCCGGGATTTCGCGGTGGCGGTATCGGCTCGGCAGTTCCAAAAAACTTCAGTTCATCGCCGAATTCAGGCGCGCCTTTCCAACGGACCTGCCAGACCGCACATGTGGATCGTTTCCGATCTTCGAACTCAATGGACTTGAGCTTGAGCAGAAACGTTGCAAATCTGCTCGATGCGATTTTTGGCTCAGTGATTACCGAGCCGATTGCTGTGACAACTCGTGGCCGGCTGCCAAGTTCATCCGCGAGCTGCTGGCCTTGCGTGTTCTGAGTCGCGAAATTGTGTAGCAGGAAAAAACCGGCTCCGACAATGGCATATGTTGCGACCAGCCTCGGCCAGCACATGCCAGTGAGAATGCAGAGTGCGAGGATAATCGCTGTTGCAGTGAGGGCAATAGACGGAAGCGGAAGGATTTCCGCCGCAATAATTCCCAGTGCAGCCATCACCGCCAGACCAACGAATGGCTGGCGCGGCGCACTGAGTAATTTCATCGATGGGCTTTTGGCCTATCTGCCGCGCACAAAGCAAGCATCTTCCCGTTCGAGCTTAAGGGACGCGGCATGCAATCTCAATACGCGACGCCGGCATCATTGCCTGTATTACGGGCGCGCCGTAGTTTCCTGGGTGCACGATCTTTTCGAGCAAAAGGAGGAGGTTCAGGTGGCAGACAGCGCTGCGCCGCTCGCCACACGCATGCGCCCGCGCTCGCTCGACGAATTCGTCGGGCAGGAACATATTCTTGCGCGTGGCAAACTTTTGCGCCGCGCAATTGAAGCCGATCGGTTGCCGTCGGTGATCTTCTCCGGACCGCCAGGAAGCGGAAAGACCACGCTGGCCAGGATCATTGCGGAGATCACACACGCCAAATTTATTCGAATCAGCGGCGTGGAAAGCAACGTGGCCGAAATGCGCCGCGTGATCGCCGCGGCCACGAATCGCCTCCGCACGTCGGGGCAAAGGACGATCCTGTTCATCGATGAGATCCATCATTTCAACAAAGCGCAGCAGGACATTCTTTTGCCCGATGTCGAAGCTGGAAATCTCCGCCTGATTGGCGCGACCACCTACAATCCGTTCTTTTATGTGAACAGCGCGCTGGTTTCGCGCTCGCAGGTTTTTCGACTTGAACCGCTCAGCGTTCAGCAGCTGGAACAATTGATCGATCGCGCGTTAGCCGATAAAGAGCGCGGTCTTGGAAATTACAATGTGAAGATCGATAAGGACGCGCGCCGGCATCTGGCGAAGCTTAGCGATGGCGACGCGCGCAAATGCCTAAATGCGCTGGAGATTGGGGTGCTCACAACGCCGCCTTCTGTAGCCGGCCTCGGTGAGGCCGGTCGTCCTCAAGGTAAAAAACTGCCTCATTCTCTTGATGCCGGGGTCATCGCCCCCGGCTACAGCGCGGGCGTGATTCACTTCACGCTGGCAGTTGCCGAGGAAAGCATTCAACAGAAAGCGGTGGTTTACGATCGCGCGGGCGACGCGCACTACGACACGATAAGCGCCTTCATTAAAAGCATGCGCGCCTCAGATCAACAAGGCGCGATGTATTGGCTCGCGAAAATGCTGCATGCCGGCGAAGATTTCCGTTTCATCGCGCGGCGCATCGTTATTTTCGCCAGCGAAGACATCGGTCTTGCTGATCCGGAAGCATTACCGCTCGCGGTCGCGACACAACAAGCCGTGGAATTTGTCGGCATGCCCGAAGCGCGCATCCCGCTTGCGCACGCCACCGCTTACATGTGTCGCGCGCCCAAAAGCCGCGAAGCCTACAATGCGCTGAATGCCGCGAGCGAAAAGATCGAAATGGAACAGACAAAGCGCGTCCCGGAGCATCTCAAGAACATACATTTCCCGGTAAATCCCGGAAGCTAGGGCGTGACTGCCAGACGCGACGACGATGGCGCCTAATCGCTGCGCTTGTGGACTCAAAGCATCATCAAATTGAACAGGTTGGAATTGGTGGACCGCTGTCGAGATTTTTTCGGCTTATCCGTTTTTCGCACACAATTTTCGCGCTTCCATTTGCTCTTGGCGCACTCGTTGTGGCCGCCAATGGCTGGCCGTCGTTGAGAATTCTGCTGTTAGTGCTGCTCTGCATGGTGTTTGCGCGCACTGCGGCGATGCTTTTCAATCGCTTGGTCGATTGGTCGCTCGACCAACGAAATCCGCGAACAGCTTCGCGTCATCTGCTGGTTTCAAAATCGGTAGCTTTTACTTTGCTCGTATTCACTTCTTCAGGATTCGTCGCATCGGCAGCGGCAATCAATCGCCTGACGTTCATCCTCGCGCCGGTTGCTCTGTTTGTGATTTTTTTTTATTCGCTCACTAAACGGTTCACCAGTGCGACGCACTTCTTTCTCGGACTTGCGCTGGCAATCGCGCCGCTGGGCGCATGGATCGCGCAGACCGGACGTATCGATATTGCCCCCGTCGTCCTCGGGCTTGGAGTCATTTGCTGGGTGGCAGGATTCGATCTGATTTACGCCACGCAGGATCACGATTTCGACCGGCGCGAACATATCCGGTCGTTAGTGGTGAAACTGGGAATCGCGCGTAGCCTTCGCCTGACGCAGCTATTACATCTTCTGACGTTCTTGGCGCTGATTGGTTTTGGTCTCACCGCGAATCTGGGCGCACTCTATTACTGGTCGATGCCTCTGATTGCAGCGGCGCTGATTTACGAACACAAAATCGAGAAACTCGATCTCGCCGGAATCAATCGCGCGTTTTTTCAAAGCAATGCATTTGTGAGCGCGATATTTCTGCTCGCGGTTTGCGCGGATCGATTGATCTAGGTAGGGCGATTGACCTCAGTCGCCCGAGGCGGTTCAGGTGAACCGCGAGCTACCTACATGGCGTTTAACATTGCCACGCGTCTTGCGTGCCGCCCGCCGTCGAAGCCGGTTTCGAGCCAGATGCGCACGATGTTTAGCGCCAGATCTTCGGGGATCAGGCGCTCACCCATGGAAAGGACGTTAGCATCGTTGTGCTGGCGCGAGAGGCGGGCCGACTCTTCGTTCCAGCAAAGTGCGCAGCGCACGCCGTGCACCTTGTTCGCCACCATCGCTTCGCCATTGCCGGAACCGCCAAAAACAATGCCTCGTTCGCACTCTCCGCGTGCTACTGCTTCCGCTGCCGGGCGAATGAAAAGCGGATAGTCCACTGGGTCTTCACTGAACGTGCCGAAGTCTTTCACTTCGTGCCCGAGCGAGCCGAGCAACTCTTTTACTTTCTCCTTGTAACGAAAGCCGGCGTGGTCTGAGCCGAGGGAAATTTTCATAGATGTGTCATTCCGAGCGAAGTCTAGAAATCTCTAATTATTAATCGAGTCACGTCGTCCGGAAAAGACAATAGCAAGAGATGTCTCGACTTCGCTCGACATGACAGCGGTTATCCACCATGCAGTTTTGCCAGCTCACCCCAGATCTCCTTCTCGCGTTCGGTTATTTTCTTGGGGACATTGATCTGAACAACAACGTAGAGGTCGCCGCGTTTGCCAGAGACGCCAGGCAGTCCGCGTTCACGCAAACGAAACCGCTGCCCACCCTGAGTGCCTGGCGGAATTTTCAGGCGGACATTGCCTTCCAGAGTGGGCACGACCAGTTCACTGCCCAACACTGCGCGCCACGGCTCGATTTTCACCTCGTGAATTAAATCGCTTCCTTCGACTGTAAAATCCGGGTGCCGCGCCAGACGCACGCGAAGGAAAAGATCGCCGCTTTTTCCTCCACGGACGCCAGCTTCGCCCTGACCGCGCAAACGGATTCGCTGCCCTTCATGAACACCCCGCGGGATCTTGACCTGGTAATTTTCCACCTTGTTCGAGCCAGCTCGGCGCAGAGAGACTGTTCGAGTCGATCCGTGCAACGCTTCTTCAAGCGTGACCATGATGTCCGCTTCGACATCTGCGCCACGCTCCGCCGTCGCCTGACGTCCGCCAAATCCGCCGAAAGCAGAGCGGCCGCGCCCGCCACCGAAAAATGCTTCGAAGAAGTCGCTGAACCCTGTGCCATCAAACTCGAATTGAACGCCGCCGCCGTCGCCGCCCCATTGATAAAATCCGCCGCCGGGTTGCTGTCCCTGCCGTTGCCACTCAGGCGGCGGCTGGAACCCGCCCGGTCGATTCCAATCGGCGCCGAGTTGATCGTATTTCTTGCGCTTTTCCGGGTCGCCTAGCACCTCGTAGGCTTCGTTGATTTCCTTAAATTTTTCCTCGGCGGCCTTTTTGTCCTTGGCGACATCGGGATGATACTTCCGTGCCAGCTTGCGAAACGAGCTGCGGATTTCATCCTCGGTGGCCGTTTTCGGAACACCGAGTGTCTCGTAATAATCTCGAAACTGTACCGGCATTTACTCTCAAGCTTGTGCCTTGGGGCAGTTCGCGCAACTTTTTGAATCATGCGCGACCTGGGGAAATTCATCGTGATCATCGGTGTAATTACGACGCTCGTCGGACTGGTAATGTGGAGCGGGTTTGCGCCGAAGTGGCTGGGACGCTTGCCGGGCGATATCCGGATCGAGCGCGAACATTCGGTATTTTATTTCCCAATCGTCACCTGCGTCATCCTCAGCATTGTTCTAAGCTTGCTGTTGTCGATCTTCTCAATCTTCCGACGCTAAAAGCGGCGCGAGGAAGGCCACGCACTCCCAAAGCTTCGCGAAACCAATCACCGGCTTGTCTCGTTTCGCACGAAGTGCTTTTGGAGTGCGATGCGTCGGCGCATCGCTTTTAAGATTTGGGTATGACCAGACTAAGTCGACAGGAATCCCTTGAGCAGCATGTCGGGTCCTTGCTCAAATGCCGCCGTTGCCCGCGGATGCAATCAACGCCGGTTTCAGGCGACGCAATCGTGAGCGACATCATGCTTGTTGGGCAGGCTCCAGGACCTAGAGAGCCGGTTTTGCGACGACCCTTTGCACATACCGCGGGCAAAACGCTTTTCCGCTGGTTCGAAGAATTCTGCGCGATGAATGAAGCCGCTGTTCGATCTCAAATTTATTTCGCGGCGGTCTGCCGCTGTTTTCCGGGAAAGAATTCCGGCGGCACAGATCGCGTTCCGGCGCCGGATGAAGTTCGCAATTGTTCCTCGTGGATGGAGAACGAGATCCGAATCTTAAAGCCGCGTCTTATCATTCCAGTTGGCAGACTGGCCATCGTGCAGTTCATCGACTGTGCAAAATTGGAAAAAGTGATCGGTCGAAAATTTCGCGTTGAGCGCGCGGGACGCCGCTTCGATATGATTCCGTTGCCACATCCTTCCGGTGCGTCACCATGGCACAAGATTGCGCCCGGCAAGGAATTGACCCTACGCGCGCTCAAATTGATCGCACTGCATCCGGCCATCCGTGAACTCAACAATTAATCTGGAAATCAGGAATTCAGGGAATTTTTGCAGGACTAGCTGACTCTCTTCTTGGCTTCCTGGTTTCCAGATTCATCTTGTTACTGAATGTCTTCCACAGTCCCGACTCGCTCTGAAGTTCCCGATTCTGACAAGTGGGACCTCTCTCATCTTTTTATCGACACAAGCAAATGGCAGGAGGACTTCGCCTGGCTCCAGCGCACCTACCCGAAATTTCAGGAGTGGAAGGGCAAAGTAGGTGAGTCGGCGCAAACGCTGGCGGCGGTTCTGGAATTTGAGAAATCGCTCGAGTTGAAGATGGAGCGCGTCTATCACTACGCGTCGTTGCAGCTGGCGGAGGATAGCACGAACAACGAATACCTCGCACGGATCGGACAGGTTCAGAACCTGCTAACCAAAATCGGTGAAGCGGCAGCGTTTGTTGTTCCAGAAATCCTGGCGATCGACGACGAAAAATTCGCGCAGTTCGTTGCTGATCCAGTATTGAAGGACTGGCGAATCAAGTTGCAGAAAATTCGGCGGATGAAACCGCATGTGCTCTCAGAGGCCGAGGAACGCATCCTGGCGCTGGGCAACGTCGCGCTCAGCGGTTACGACGACACGTTTTCTCAATTGACCGACGTGGACATGAAGTTCGGCGCCTTGGTCGACGAGAAGGGGCGTGAAAAACCGCTGACCCAAAGTTCGTTCAGCTCTTTTTTGGTGAAGCGTGATCCTGTGCTGCGCAAGCGCGCCTTCCATCAATTTTATGCAGAATTTCACGACCACGAGTACACGCTTGCAGCGTCGCTTGCCTACTCCGTCAAGGCGGATGTGTTTCATGCAAGAGCAAGGCATTATTCCTCTGGGCTCGAAGCGGCGCTTTTCCCGGACGATGTGCCGATCGGAGTCTATGATGGATTGATTGATTCAGTCCGCGCGAACTTGCGACCGCTCTTTCGGTATTTCGATCTACGCCGGCGCGTTCTTGGTTTGCACGAGCTGCATCATTACGACACGTACGTCCCGCTCGTTCCGGAAATTGAGACGCGTTTTACTTTCGATGATGCCGTTGAAATGGTCTTACGCGCACTGGCTCCGCTCGGGAAGGAATACGTCGATGTCCTGGCACAAGGTTTGCGCGCGAAGCGCTGGTGTGATCGGTACGAAAGTAAAGGCAAGCGAAGCGGCGCGTTTTCGTCTGGAAGCTACGGCGGGCCACCGTACATCCTGATGAATTACAAACAGGACGTCTTTGCGGATGTTTACACGCTGGCGCATGAGGCTGGTCACTCCATGCACAGCTGGTTCTCGCAAAAATCACAGCTGTTTCAGAATTACGAGTACCCGATTTTCTTGGCTGAAGTGGCCTCGACATTTAACGAAGAATTGCTCACGCATTATCTGCTCGAGACAACGAGCGACCCGAAGATGCGGGCTTACATCATCAACCGGCAAATTGACGACCTGCGCGGCACACTTTTCCGGCAGACTATGTTTGCTGAATTCGAAAAAAACATTCATGCCGTCGAGGAAAGCGGCGATGCGTTGACCCTCGCAAGTTTCAAATCCGAATATCACAAACTTCTTGAAACTTATTTCGCCGAAAATTTCGTGCTCGATCCCGAGCTCGATCTCGAGTGTCTGCGCATCCCGCATTTCTACCACGCCTTTTACGTTTACAAATATGCGACAGGAATTTCCGCGGCGGTCGCGCTTTCACAGCGCGTGGTTTCCGGCGATTCAGGCAGCATGGATCCGTATCTCAATTTTTTGCGCTCGGGTGGATCGAGGTTTCCGCTGGAGACATTGAAAGCGGCAGGGGTGGACATGGCTACGCCTGCGCCCATCGAGAGCACGTTGAAGTTGTTCGAACGGCGGCTTGCCGAATTGGAAGAGCTGTTGCTGTAGCGAGAACCCGCAAAGCTGTGGCGGCAGCCGTGCCGGTTGCACCTTCGATATTGCAGAGACACGCCTGCCACTACAGATTCGATCGATGCAACTGGCAAGCGCCGAGCTTCTTCAGAGGTTGAAACCGCTGTTCCGAGAGAATTTCGAGAAGTTTGGCGAGCTAGGCGCTGCGGTGTCGGTTTGGCAAAACGGGAAACCGGTGGTCGATCTTTACGGCGGGTTTTGCGACGCGCGTCGGGAACATCCGTGGATGAGCGACACACTCGTTTTAGTTTGGTCGGCGACGAAAGGAATCGGCAGCGCATGTCTCTTGCATGCGTTGCAGGAACACAAAATCAACCTCGACCGACCCGTAGCGGAGTTCTGGCCCGAGTTTGCACAGGCTGGCAAAGAAAAAATTACGATTGCACAGTTGCTTTCGCATCAGGCGGGACTTTGCGCTTTGGATCGGCGAGTCGATGTGTTGGATTATGACGCAGTGATCGGAGCACTGGAGGTGCAAAAGCCGTTGTGGCCATCAGGGACTGCTCACGGTTATCACGCACGCACGTTTGGATTTCTTCTCGATGAGCTGGTTCGTCGAATCGCCGGAAAGGCGCTGTCGGATTACTGGCAGGAAAACTTTGCCAGACCGCTCAATCTCGATTTCTGGATCGGCCTACCGGAAAAGGAAAATTCGCGCATGGCCACGATGTACGCTCCAAAGATTGGCAAAGCACCCGAACCGAAGCAGTTTTACGCCGATCTCGTTACGCCCGGCACGCTGGCGCGCAAGACATTCACGTCCCCTCACGGATTGAACGCGGTCAGCGCGATGAATACTCCCGCAATTCGTGTGCAACCGATTGTCTCCTTTGGCGGAATCGGCAGCGCCTCGGTATTGGCTAAATTTTATTCGATGCTTGCCAACGGCGGAAAGGCCGATGGCCAGGCATTCTTCTTGGGAGAAACGCTC
>Ga0209239_1000113_pt1 | contig 48300 bp, 43 predicted proteins | sample GraSoi013_2_20cm_FD_185824 | JGI IMG/M metagenome (GOLD analysis project Ga0209239, IMG submission 185824) | Grasslands soil microbial communities from the Angelo Coastal Reserve, California, USA - Sample 10_02_2013_2_20cm (SPAdes) (version 2) | ecosystem: Environmental > Terrestrial > Soil >...
TTGGCAGACAGCTGGCTTAGGTCACATCCATAACGCCCGTACAGGCAGTTCTGGTAGTTGCGATCATGAGCGGAGCGCGCAACCGCTGATTGCTCGTTGACAGACAGCTGGCTGAGGTCACATCCATAACGCCCGTACAGGCAGTTCTGGTAGTCGCGGGAATGGGAGGTGTCGCGTTCCTGTGCTGCCGACCGCCAAGACGAGACACCAAAAATCAGACAAAGAGAGAAGACCCAGCGAAGAACTCTCATTAGGCGCGCCTCTTTGATGGAAACTGGAGAACTAGTCTACTAGCACCAAAATACTCTATAACTATCACCTTTAGCAACTCGATGAGGATCAAAGCGAACCCAGGTCCTTGAGGATCGAAACCAGCAAATCCCGCGTCTTGCGACGCGGCTTGCTGCGACCGGCTCTCAATTCGATGGTCTCCCGTCGAGACAGACGGCTCCCACACGCTTTGACAAGAACAGCTAAAGGCGCTTTCCTCAAGGCTGGCTGAACCTTTGTAATCCATTCTCCGCGTTTAGGATCGTCGTAGATGGTATAGGCGTTCTCCGCAGAGTGGACCATACCCGCGTCAACGTTTTCCAGACTGTTTGATTCTTTGCCGATACATTTGATTTGGTCGATCTTGATGTGTCGCCTTCCGAGCAATCCTATTGTTTGTCTTTCGCAAGGGTTCCCAGAGCTATCAGCGCACTTTGATTCCGCGTGGAACTCGTACTCGGTGATTACATCTCCGTAGGTCTTAACTCGCGCGACCCCCCTTGATCCGTAGTGACCGCGCGTCGTGATACGAAACCGTTTGCCCGAGTATTGGTCGATCCATTCTTTATCGAGCCATTTCCGAGGATCGGGATCGTAAGGGGAAACTAGATGGTATTTTTCGGGATCGATACCGTCAGGATGACCGAATGGGCTGACGTGGCAAGTCTGAAGAAAATTGAACGGCTTGACTTGTTCGGAGTAGCGTTTTCCGGCATTTAGCGATTCAAGACATTTCATCAGCGCCGGACTGCTAACGGTAGTTCTTCCGATTGCTGGAAGATGGGCAAACCTCAGTTCCTTTACCCTCAGACCCAAAGACTTGCGAACCATTACATCCCACACCGCGGCGGTCCAGTTGCGGTCGGAAGCCTCGGGATCGGTCGGATTCAGTAGATGGCCGAGACCATGCCTCGACCATCGGTCTTTTTTGTTGTTGATTCCTTCCCGTAGTAGAACAGGCTGGCCTTTCCTGGGTTTTAGGAAGAGCGCATAACGCTTTGCCGAGATGGCAAGACCCCAAAGCTCCCGCTGCTTGCCGGTCTTTGGGTCAAAGTTGTCCTCCTCAATCTTGAGGACGGAACCAGGAATCAAGTTTTGCTTGTAAGGATTGAGGGCTTCGAACTTCGCAACGATTTGACGGACTTGCTTCCACGTTAGAGCTTTGATTCCTTCCTCACCGTTCGCGGTACGAAGCTTTCCTCCCTTGCAGGGAATGATTCCTCCCCGCTTCATCGCAACGATTGCCATGGAATCGGTATCTTCCATGGCGTAGGTTCCCAGCTCCGAAACAGAATGTTCCAGCAAGGCGAGCATTAATCGAGCGGCCCCCGTGATCAGGGAAGCCAAAAGGGGAAAACAGAACTCCCCCGGTTTTTCGGGGTGAAGGACGGAACATTCGTAGGGTTCGGGATCGATTCCCTGACATCGGACCTTAACCCTCTTCTCCGTTTCCTGGCGGTTCATTTCCGCGTAGATACCGTAGCTGGTAGCGTTTGCCAGCACCTTGAGGGCTTTATCCAGCCGGTCCGCATCTTCCCGGGCCATTCCCTGTTTCTTTGCCTGGGACTTGCGTTGCTCAATTAGAGTCCGATATAGGTCCTGAGTTCGAGGATTTACCCATACTTCGCCGCTGAGGCGGACCGGTCTCAGGCCGGGGAGCTTTCCGATGGGAACAAGTTTGAATGCGTCGACAATCTTGGGGACTTTTCCCGTAAGAAGAACGGAGGCCGCTACATCGGGCAGCGAGAACCAGAGCCCTTCTAACGGTGCGTGGTCAGACGCATAGAGATGGTTCACCGCTACCTGAAAGTCGTTGCTTGCTGAACTGTACTTGGCGCGGGAGGGTAGGAGATCGCCATTGGGTACGACCTTCACGAAAGCCGGAAGTTCATTCCATGTGCTCCGGAGAAATAGTTTCTCGGGTGTTAAGCCGCGCAGGAATCTTTCAACTTCGTCCTGGCAGTTCGTGAAAGCTCGAATCTCCTGCGCAGTTACAAACTTCCATAAGCCCATCAATCCGTTAACGGTCGGATACATGGAAAGAAAATCGACAAAGACAACGGGAACGGGGACTTTTCGAATGTGAGCACTCGTTCTTCCGCCAAAAAAGGCGGTCTGCGCAAACCCTAAGTAAGCTGCGGGGAAACCTGGTTGCCGTTCAAGAATCGGAGCGATTCCCATGGCTCGCAAATAGGCCTTACCGATTGAAGCGGGTGAATATGCCTTTGTGGGCTGTAAGTTGATCGGATGTTTTGCATACTCTGCGAGAAGATTAACCGCCAGTTCCGACGTGGCTTGAACATCTCGGCGGTTATAGTCGATATACTTCTTTGTAACCACACCGTGGCGGGTGACTTGCTGCTTTCCGTGTTCAACGCCAAAGGCACGGCAGGCACTGTCCAATGAATAAGCTCCATCAGTGAGCGCGAAGGCAAGCGTTCGCAGGTCGAGCATGTGCCCGCGAAACTTGTATCCCTTCTCAGGCTCTCCTGTGGTGGAATCCTCAGGGATCAAATCAGACGCGTCAGGTCCAAAACGGGCCGTGAATCCCTTCAAGGCACGCTTGGAGTCTATGTGCTTGATACCGACACTGGGGCGACGAGTCGAGGGTTTTTCCACGCCCGACTTTATGTAGGACCAGATAGCAAACGAAAAGCCGCCTGCAAAACGTCCTCGCGCTGGCCGCGCAGTAAAAGCGATTCGTGAAAGATCGAAGGGCAGATTGAAACCGACCAACATAGCGCGGCCTTTGTAGACCGCCTTGTACAGCTTGGTGAGGAATTCGCGAAGAGTTAACAGTAGGAGGCGGGTTCCTCGCCTGTTCTGGGCAGCTACGTACTTTTCCAGCCTCTTGCGGTCCTTGGATGGCAAGTCGTCTGCATAGAAAAGGCCCTCCTCCCGCAATTGATTGTCGACGAAGAATCGATAGCTTCCGAACGTCAAACGCTGGCTCGCGTCCGTTCGCGTCTCAGTGTCGAACACGAACATGGCGCGAGGCAGATGCCATACTTTGTTTTTGCGACGCTTGGGTTCGGTGGGTTTGAGCGCCGGAAAGACTCGAATTGCAATCGGTAGAGAAACTGGATTGGGGGACACAATTCTGTCAGGGCTTGCGTTTGCGCTCCGGTGCAAACCGCTCCATCTCCGTTCAAACCCACCATTCAGGGGCAAATTTCTGCTGCATAAATGCGTCGAGCGCTTCCAGCATTTCCGACTTGGGAGAAGGCTCCCTTACTGGCGAGCCTCCCTCGGGTTTTCGACGTTTATGAACGTTCCTCCCTTTTGCCCCTTGCGGATGATGAAATGCACCTGCTGACCGAGCCAGTCGTCCGTCTCCTCGCTTCCGAGTTGCCGAACGATCGCTGCTATGTCCCATCTCTCGAAACTGGCCAGGAATGCGAACTTTGCCGTTCCGTTCTTGAAATTCATGGCCAGTCCTTTGAACTTTGGAGAGGTGACCTGCCTGCATGAAATTATCTTTCCTGTGACTACCCCTTTCTTTTGCAACTTCCTAAACAAACGGTCATCGAGCAGGGGCAATCGCTCCTGCTGTGCTCCGTTCTTCACATATGCTCCTACCTTCATCTTTTTTCTCCTTCTTCTGCGCCCCTCCTTGACGTGCTCGGTTAAAGGCGCAAACTCTCTGAATCTTTGGCAAGTGAAATTTGCAACCTGAAGCGTCGAAGCCCTTGGGTTTCGTACAACTGGGTTTGAGTTCACGCGCCTGCTCGTTTCGGTTTACGCTTCGGTGCAAAACGTTCCATCTCGGTCCCGACCCACCACTTAGGACCGAGGCGCTTTTCCAAATGCTCGTCTAGCGTTTCCAACATTTCAGCGTTTGGAATCAGGAGCGCACAAACGAGGTAATCGTTTGTCTCGCAATACCCGCGTACACGGGCCGCGCCTGCACGAGCGGGACTGCTGTCCGGGTTGACCCAGGTCTTTGACGGCCATTCGTACTGCTGAGGGCTTAATCTGGCTCTATGGTCATTGACTGGTGTCGGTATGGTGGTCGAATCGTTGGCTTCGCCTGCCGGGTGATGATCGTCGAATGGTAACCGGCCAAGTTGTTCCCGCTGGCAATTCGCACAAATCCTTGGATTAGTTCCCGGAATCAGTGCCAGGGGCCGATCTTCGCCGCACTCGACGCAACGGCTACCCACCCCGACGCGCCTAGTCGCGCGCGCCTCACGTTCCAACGCTGCAATGGGGTCGCGAGACAGTTTCTTTTTCATCGCGAACCACTTGCATACATCGACTCGAATGACAACACTCCCGCCGAACCCAGCCTCTCTAACTCCTTCAAGTCTGTTAGCAACGGATAGCGCTTCCGGCGTGCATCGACAATCCGCTTTTTTGCAAACTTCAAAAGCGCCGAGTCATCTCCCGTTTGAATAAACTTTTGAACCGCAGCCCAATGACCGCCGACGAGACTGGCTTGCCGCGAATCGCGCGTCGCAATTTCTTTTCTGCCTTCGATAGTCAAGACATTGACAACCCTCAGCAGTTGGTCAATTTTCTTAGCGACGTATCGCCCGTTCTTTTGTTTTCTCAGCGCAGATCGACCGAGGGTGATAACAGTCTTGGGGGCGAGACCAAATTCTCTTGCTGCCTTGGGAAGTGTTACGCCCTCCCTTATTCTTGAAACAACATGGCCAATTGAGTCCCACGTCTCCTGGTTTCTTGGGGAGAGCAAAAAATACTGTCGCGCCGTTGTCGGCACCTTCACACAGCAAGACTTGATCTTCCGGCGGACAACGTGATTTCGGTTCTTACGACGAGGTTTCTTGTGTGTCTTGCGTTTCATTGATTAACCCTATGTCGACAGGCCATTTCGCCTCTTGAGGTCCTTTTTCATGCTTTACAGGTTTTGGCCAAGTTCGAGATAAACTCAATGCCGTTTTCCATCATCTGGGGATGAAAGTGTCGCAAACCATTGAGAAGAAACTGCCTGGCAGGCCGAAGGAAGCAAGCGGAGAGGAACTTCTGAGGTACGAGGGCCTTTGGGTTGACACATTTAGGGGCCTCCGGGATGGCAATCCTGAAGGCGAGACGGAAATAGCCGCAGTACCAAGCCTGTTTATCAAACGCAGCGGAGCAGGTCAGGAACAGCTATACATTGAAGGGTTCGGGAAACCCCCGCGTGTCATTCGGCAGCAAAAATTTAGCACAACGCCGGATGAACTACGGACCTGGCGCTCCCGCGTACAAAAAGAGCACGATCAATTTGAAGAAGCCATGTTGAACCCGGCCCCGGTGCGGATTAAAGTCGCGGCGATTCCCTCTGAGAGCCGACTGTGGGCAGCATTGAAGCGAGCTGAGACAGCCACCCAAGTGCGAAGAATCTACAGCCAATCAAAGATATGGCTCAAGCCACGCCTGGAGTTTCCGAACGGCAGGTTTATCGAGTATTGGCCTTTTCGCCGCATCCTTTACAAAGGTGCAGAAGCATTTTGCCGCGCGAAACTCGATCCCAGGTATCCGGGCCGCGATCAAAGAAAATCAGGAGACTACCGAAGGGTGGAATATCTTGCGCGCGTAATGGCGGGGCTCACCGTGCGGCTAGCGCCGTCTACTGCCGTAGAAATGCTCCGAAAGATGAAACACGCAGAACAATGCATCTGCTGGCGATGCCTTATGCAAATCGCCCCGCGTTATCCCATCAGCCTCGCGCGTTTTCTAGCCGAAGGCAATTGGTTTAGGTGAATCTGACCATTTCAAAAAGTGACTGCTATCCACGGACGTAATAAAATGGACCTAGAGCTTTAGTGAAGCTCTCAAAATAAGAAAGAAAACGGGCCTGCCGCCTGTTAGCAGCAGACGACAAGCCCTGACCACCAAGGGAGGGTAAGCTCCAATGGCAGCTGTTCAGACCGTACCTCAACATCTTCAGCGCTGCAATTTTGATCCAATTTTACCTCGGCATGGTGTTGTGACACTCTTCGGCTATGGAACGAGTATTTGTGTGGAACGTGGACACCTGACGATTGAAGACGGAATCGGCAAGCAGAGACGTTACGCTCGCTTTCCTCGCGTTGGGCATGGACTGAAACGGCTTGTCGTAATCGGATCGGATGGTCTCGTTTCCTTGACCGCACTTAGATGGTTGGCCGACCAAGGTGCTGCGTTTGTCATGCTCGACAGGGATGGCAAGGTCCTTCTCACCACGGGACCGGTGCGGCCATCTGACGCGAGATTGCGTCGATCTCAGGCATTGGCCGAATCTACGGGCGCGGCGCTTCAACTCACGCGAGAATTGATTGCGCAGAAGTTATCGGGGCAAGAGAAAGTTGCGCGAGATAAGTTGAAACGTTTGGACATTGCAAGCTGCATTTCATCCTTTCGATCCCAAGTTGACGCTGCCAAGGGAACCTCAACAATCCGCCAATGTGAATCGCTCGGTGCTAAAGCTTATTGGTCAGCATGGCGGATGGTTCCCGTTGCCTTTCCGAGGAATGATCTTCGACGCATACCCAGTCATTGGCAAGTCTTCGGCACTCGCGAATCCCCACTCACAAACTCGCCGCGCTTGGCAGTTAATCCAGCCAATGCCATTTTGAATTATCTGTACGCAATTCTTGAGACGGAAGCGCGACTGGCCGCTGCCGCGCTTGGCTTAGATCCCGGCCTTGGAGTTCTTCACTTAGACAGCCGGACCCGCGACAGTTTAGCATGCGATCTCATGGAACCGGTGCGTCCCATGGTGGATGCTTTTTTATTCGATTGGCTATCAAAGGGGCCGTTAAAAAGAGAATGGTTTTTCGAAGAGAGAGACGGCAATTGTCGGCTGATGGGGCCGTTCGCTCAACTGATCGCGGAAACCGCACTTAACTGGCGACGAGAGGTTGCGCCATACGCAGAACGAGCGGCACACATATTCTGGGCGAGTGCAAAGAGCAAGTCGGATCATCTCTCGCCTGCAACGCGGTTGACCCAGAGCCATCGGAGAATGACCAAGGGGAAAGAAGCGCTTCCATCGTGTCCTCAAACTCCAGGATCACCCAGACTATGTAAACTATGCGGAACGCACATTAGGGGCCACCAGAAATTCTGTTCAGCGTGTGCTCCAACCAATTCCAAAGAAGCACTCATCGAAGCTGCCCGCAAGGGCCGGGTCGCGGCTCAATCCCCTCAAGCCTTGGCTCGTCTCGCTGAAAAGCAAAGGAGTCACCAAATCGCGCAACGTAACTGGAATCCAGCAGATCAGCCGAATTGGCTTACTGAGGCGGCATACGATGAGAAAATTCACCCCAAGTTGGCCGATGTGGCAATCTCAACCATCGCACTGATTCTAGGAGTCTCCCTTCCGTACGCCTCGGATATTCGTGCTGGAAGGCGACGACCACACCCAAGGCACTGGCTGAATCTTGTGAGGATCGTTAGTGTTGCTTCAGGTGAATGAAACGGTTGCCTACGTCCGCAGGTGGTCGTGGTAACAGTCTTTTTTTGATCGGGATCCACAGGGCGGTTTGCTTGCGGGCTCAGGGGATTGCGAGGTACTTCGACGATTGCTACCAATCTCTTGCAACGATTGTTTAGTTAGTTTCCAGCTCAATGGTTTTAGTTAGTGAAGCAATTTCACTGGATACTATCTTGTATTCCTCAGAAACTTGCTCTTGACTCTTGTTGGCGAGAAAGAAAAGCTTCGCGGAAGCAATCTTAATGAGCTTCACCAACTGAGCTTCAGGATCGATGCGGTTAACGACAATCCACCTATCGATTGCCTTGCTGGAAAGCCCAAACAATTCTTCTTTTCCCCAATTCCTGCGGTTCACTAATTGAAGTACCTGCCGCTGAGCCGCGACGCGATTATTGAATTCGTTCATACTTCTTAGCCTCATCTATCAAGTTGTTCATCCACTCCCTCACCTCGTGGAGGCGCTGAACCGTGGTATTGATTTCTTTCTCCATTATATTCTCCCCCTGGCCTCTTGTGCATAATATTCGGGCTCTTTCCAGAACGCGATATGAGTCCACTGGAAGCCGGAGGCTGCGAGTGCCCAAACAAAGAGCAGAATTCCTAGAGAAGTTTGGTCGATGGCCTACCCCTAGGGAGAAGCAGCTGGCAAGGTTGCGTATGCTCAAATATATCGTTGATAAATCAAATATTTTGCTGGTTTTTTCCGAAACTGCTGAATTATATCCTTCGCAAAACAACGCAAGGAACTTTTCACAGTCACGGACACAGTGCCTGTAAGGCTTGGGACTCCCCAATGCTTTCAGATAGTCATTGTTATCGGGAGAGAAAAGCAACCGTGACTCCTGCCAGAGGTGCCAAGCGAAAGGATTGCCCTCTTCCCAGAGTTCTTGAATTCTCTTGTACGAATAGATCGAGTATACGTTTGGATCGAATCGGGAGTCGTCCCCCTCGACAATCGCGAGGAGATCCACGTCTGAATCTGCCGATACGTCTCCTCGACAGACTGAGCCGAACGCATAGATATGCATACTTAACGTCGATTGAGGCGCTTGATGATAATTGACAATAAAAAGCCGAGCGCAATCAGCCTCGCGAACAGGATGGCTGTTAGATATGTGTCCGAGTAGTGGCTTGGAGAAAGTGTACCTAAAAAAATACGGGGCGCATCACCAAACGCCTGCACGTAGCTGTCGAGGCGCTGACGATCTCTGAATGCCAGAACATCAATCAGAGACATAGCGACAAGAGTAATCACGATCGCCCGCAGCAGCTTTAGAGCGCTTTCGCCATTGCCCCATATAAAATCAAGAATTGTGAAGGAGATCCAGTCGACGAATGCCCTAACTCGCTTGGCTCCCGCATACTTCTTTCTGTAATAAGATTCATTGGAGTGCCATGCCTTCCATTTATGCAGTTTGCTAGCCTGAAGCTCAACGCCAATCGCCTTATTGGCAGATGTGGCGTCTCCGAGTTGCTGATAATTCATTCGCAGCGTGCGGGCGAACCACCATTTGAGATTTTCATGCCCGGGGCACTCTGTATCGAGGATGTCACTTTCAACCAGCGTTCGCTCGAAGGTGGAGTAGTCAAACTTACATCCCGAAAATGTCGATCCGTGTAGATTAGTTGCAATGAAACGACATCCGGTGAAATCGCATGAATCAAACTTACAGTTTCGTAAATAGGAAGTATCAAAAATCGAATACTTGAAATCTACTTTTGTGAATCGCTTATCTTTGGCCACAAGGCGAACGAACAATTGGTTCGCAAAGTTGCCGTCAAGAACATCAACTTCAAACTTTTTGTCTATCTGTTGAACTCTGCCGCTTTCGGACAGCATTGGGTTCCTTCGGAATACTTCCTGTTTTGGCTAACCTATCTTACGCCTTCCCAGTGTGCTCCATGCGACTTCGAAATAAATTCTCGGTGTTCTTGTCCATGAAACTGGCTGACGCTGGCGGGCCTTGCTGGTGTCTCAGCCACTCAATAAGAGTGCCGGAGTGTGTGACCTTCTTGCGGAATTCCGAGCGTTTTACTCTTTAGCGAAACCCGCCAGTTCGTATCGCCCCCGCCCGGATGATATTCTTCCTCTTCACCGCTCAGATGAGAGAGGCAGAGACACAGTGATATTTCTTGAGAAGCCCATTACCCTCCAGCACATCCGCGAGGTATGCGCGAGGTTCAACGAAGGTATGCGCGTCGAATACAAAGGCACTTTCGACGCGAACGTGAGGGAACAACTCCCCAAAATCATCTCCTCGTTCTCAAATTCACAGGGGGGTGTTTTGGTTGTCGGCGTACGCGCCGCTAACGGAGTACCTCAGGCTCCATTTGAGGGATTCGCTGCGCAGCCGAGGGAAGAATATTCGCTCACTGTCGAGAACATCTGCCTTCGCAACGTCCACCCGCCGATTCTTCCGCGAACGCATTTAGTGCAGAGTGATGTTCCCGGCAACGTTTTCCTCGTGCTCGAAGTAGACGAAAGCAGCGAATCTCCACACGCCATCGAAAATTCCAAGAGGGTCTATGTAAGAACCGGAAGCGCCGCCAATCCATACGATCTGGCAGATGTCAACCTCATCATTGACCTAGTAAAGAGACGACGGGAACCGCTTGAACGACGAGACCGTCTCTTGAAGTCCGCCGATCGCCGCTCACGTCAAGTTGTACCAATCGAGCACATCGATAGACCCTTTGCGCTAATCAGCATCTCCCCGACGTTTCCGAGAAATCCACTCTGTACGTCGCAACAAGCTTGGGATTTTCTGAATGAAACGCAGTTTACCCATGCGAGCCTTGTTCCTCCCAATTCTATGCGAAGAGTCTTGGACGGGGCAGCCAGCTTGACTCATGCCAACCCCCCACGCGTTACCGGGCAATATGTGGAAGTGAGCAAGTACGGCTTGCTATTCGCCGCCAAACAATTTGCTGTCATACCCTGGGCGGGCAACGCAGACGCCCGCGAACAACTTTACTTTGCGAACCTCTTCCAGACGCTCCTAAGATTGACGATCTGTGCAGAGCGGTTCTACGTGGCCAATGGACATCTCGGGAGTGTCCTGATGAATATTTCGCTTCACCACGTTCAAGGGCGAGCGATGCGGTTCGTTGCTGCCGATGTTTTCGGCGACAACCCCGAGGACTTTCGGTGCTGCACGGATCTAGTTTCGGCCGAGCGCCTTATTACCGTAGATCAGATTCGCGCGCAGAGACTCGATATGCTGACGGAGATCCTCTCTGATCTAACCTGGGCATTCTGGCAATCGAACGAAGACCCGCCGGTGGAGCGCCTGCGAGAGAACGTAGAACGGATGATCGAGCGAATGGGCGCGTAGAATCGGGATTGCGAGGATTAACTGTGGTGACTCAGAAAGAAATTGATTTAGAAACACGACTTGCAAAAATCTTCACACCTTACGCAGTGAAACACACACAAGATTTTTTTGCGAAACAACCGGACCAGACGCACGCGAAATTTGTTCACTACACCTCGGCCGATGCAGCGCTAAGCATGATTCAGAAAAAACGCATTTGGATGCGAAACGTTACATGCATGTCTGACTATCGGGAGGTACAGCACGGATTTGACATTCTTAACAAGATTTTTTCTGAACCTACTAACAGAAGAGCGTTTGATGAAGCACTTGACGCCTGTATTCCAGGTTCCGCACAGGAGGCCATCGATTTTTTTAATCACTGGTTGGCTGATATAAGTTTGAATACCTACATCACCTCAATCTCGGAACACGACGAAGAGGAAAACAGAGACGGTAGGTTGTCAATGTGGCGCGCTTATGGGGGGAACATTGCTCGCGCGGCCATCGTTTTCAAAGTTTCCTCCTCCTTGTTAAATGCTGGTGTGTTTAATCTCGTTGTTAGCCCAGTTGGATATTTGACGGAAGAACAAGTTAGGGTTCAATTTCACCAAGTTGTGTCGAACATCCGAGATGAAAGTGAATTCCTCAAATCCGTCGAACGTCCGCGTTTCGTCCAGAATGTTTTTAATATGCTCGTAGCCGGTGTTACTTGTCTGAAGCACCACGGTTTCCGGGAAGAGCGTGAATGGCGATTGGTCTACGCTCCCGAACGCTGGGCTTCGCCATTGATTGAGTCCTCGACGGAGGTTATTGGAGGGATTCCGCAGGTTGTCTACAAGATTCCATTTGATGCGACGGTTTCAGGGATTCCCAGCTTCCTCGACTTTTCAAGCATTTTCGACAGTCTGATTATCGGCCCATCACAATATCCTTGGTCTATGTCTAGGGCGTTCGTGACAGCGCTTAAGAACGCAGGGGTCTCAAAGCCTGAGAGCAGACTTGTTGCTTCCGAAATTCCCATTCGCACTTGAGCAATCACAAGCATCGCGGCGTAACCGCGATCCGCAAATAGGGCAGTTTCGCTCTAGCCTATCCCCTATCCCGTCAACTGTCCGCCGGGGCAAATGGAGGGACAAGCCGGCTGTGTGGCGTTCGCGCGGCTAACTTACTTCTGTGAGTGTGCGAATCTGCGTTTCGAGAGCCTGGTTGTATTGCCGCTCGATCTGAAGTTCCGTTTGGAGCTTCTTGACAAGCAGGTCCAAATGGGCGATTTCCACGCGAAGTTTATGGATGTCTGCCGCTGTCGGAGCAGGCCGCGCCGGTGTGTTGGACGACGGTTGCGGTTCCTGACCGGGCTGCGAGGGTTGACGCGGGACGAACGCTTCGGCAAGCGCGCGAGGCCAGGCAGATTCGGGTGTAGAAGGTACTTGCGCCGGGGGAGCAACCGGGCGTGGCGCTGCGGGAGCAGGAGGCGGCGAAAACAGGTTGCTCAGTGCGTTCGATTGTATTGAACGGTCGGGCACAGGCGCAGGACTCGCGGCCTTTGGTTCCAGGAGGCTCTTCACTCGCCCAATCAATTCCTGAGGTTGAAAGGGTTTGCGAATCAGTTCGTCAGCTTTCACCGAAACCGCTTTGTCAGCCACGCTTTTATTAACAACGCCGGACATCAGCACAACCGGGACTTCGCTGAATTGCGGATTCTGTTTAATCTGGGTGCAGACGGAATAACCATCCTGATCGGGCATGATCACGTCTGTGATCACCACGTCGGGGCGGTTTTGCTCGAACTGGGCCAGCGCCGAGGCTGCGTCGGCACAGGTAATCACGTTGATGCTCTCACGCCTAAAAGCAATCTTGATGACTTCGCGCATAGTGGCGCTGTCGTCGATGAAGTAGACGGTTGGTGTCCGCTTGGCAGAGGCTTCGCCCAGCGGCGGAATGGTCATGGCTTCGCTCATTGCGCTTCCTTGTCCGCCATGTCACGCGTTCCTTCATCGAATTCGCGCATGGCATCCAGCATAAGATCGGTGGCCGAGCGCAGCACGGTTCGCTGCGTCGACGCGGTCCCGTACGTAAACTTGTAGACGCCTTTGTTGCTATTCCCGCAGGTTTTTAGAATGTGAATCACGGCTTCGTCGCCGAACAAATTGTCACATTCCGCATGCGTGATCTCCCCGCCATCGTAGAAGAGCACGCCGTCTATCTCACCCGCGTTGATGTGGAGCGCGCCAGTCTGGTGCGCGTGCCCCAACATCTGCATAACGCCGGTCAGGTCGTGGTGCGTCAAATTGCCGGTGAGGCTGGTATCGGACTTGTCGAGCATCTGTGTCGGCTGAAATCCTTCTGCTTTGCTGACAAGTATCTGCTTTATGTGAGCGGCAATGACGGCCGGCTGACGGTTGCGGTCAATGTAATCGTCGCAACCGGCCTGAAATGCTTCCATCAGGGCGCGCTGGCTTCCGTCACCGAGGGCGACAATGGGCAGATTGGCGTTCTTTGGGTCCGCGTGAATAATTTTTGCAATCTCCAAGGCTCCCATCTCCCGCATATTTGTCGCGCAGAGAATGGCGGATGGTGCGTCGTATTCAAGAGTCGTAAGCGCGAATGCTCCTTGGGTACTCGACACGACCTCAAAGCCTTCTCGTTTCAACGCATCGCCCAACCGCTTTGCAAAATAGACGTTGCTGTCGATGAGAAGAACCTTTACTGGACGCCCAGTGGGGATCACGGCCGTGCCTCCGCACCTTGCGGTGTTGCCCTTTCCGCGAGTGCTTGTTCCGGACCTGGCGTGAGCACGTCGAGATTCAACACTTCGATCACGTCGCCGTCATGCGATAGCCACCCCGCGACGTGCGGGGCATCGGATTCTCCTGCCGACATCATTTCGGCGTTAATCAACTCGCATTCACCCGTTACCGGCACTGCCACCCATTCCCTTTGGGGTCCGTAATTGCGCACAGCGATCAGATAAAAGCGGCGGGACGTCCAGCGTTTGCCGAGCAGAATCTCTGAAACATCGCATACCGGAACTATCCGGCCACGGCGCAGGATTACGCCTTCCAGCTTCGGTGTTCGGTGGGCAAAGCGAAAAACCCGGCTCGGAGCGACAAGTTCGGCAATTTGAGTAGCCGAAACGGCGAATCTCCGCTCGCCCAGCCTTAGCAGGACGAACGATTGCAGTTCGAGTTCGGTCGACACTGTCATTGCGTGGAATCCGTTCCCTCAACTGCCTCACCGGCGGAATGGTCCGCTTCCAAAATAGCCGCATCAAGCTGGGCCAGTTCTTCGGGTGACAAGAACCCTTCCGGATGCACTACCGGCACCACGGTTTGGTCAAGAGCGGTAAGCCCTCGGTACCACCTCCGCTCTTCGTGACAGAAGGAGAGCGGTAGGGCCTGCAGCCGCGTCATTGACGTCATCTTCTCGATACCGTCGATCAAAAGTGCGGTGCGCGTCTTGCGCAGGACAAAAAGCAGCGTGCCCTCCGCCGCGTGCAGTCCAAAGTGCATAGCGCCATTGACGATAAAAAGCGACCTGTCTCCACGGCGCAGGACATGACGCACTTTTCGAAGCCCTGGCGCGTTGATTTCCTCGGCTGCGCCCGACAAGCTATCAACACTGCGGACTTCCTGCACCGACGCCGAAGAGACGGCGAACAGTTGCCCGCTAACACGGAAGAGAATGATTTGCTCCGACTTCGCTAAACCCAGTTTGGCTGGGGCCGCCAGACGCATCAGCGAACTCCTGCGGGAGCCGTCCGGCAAATCCCCAGAACACGTTTTTCAATGGCGGCATAAATATCATCGATGCCGAGGACTTGGTCGACAGCACCGACTTTGATGGCCTCGGCAGGCATGCCAAAGATCACCGACGTCGCTTCATCCTGGGCCAGCACAAGGCCGCCGGCCGCCTTGATGGCCTTTGCGCCGTTTGCTCCGTCATTGCCCATTCCGGTGAGTACGCCCGCAATGCCCAAGGGGCCAGCAAAGGCCGCAACCGATTCCATCGTGACGTCGATATTTGGCAAGTATCCGGCGATGCGGCCGCTAGTGCCGTCAAGCTGAATTCGACCTGTCTGTGTAACGCGAAGATGCTGACCGCCCGGACATATGTACAGCGTTCCCGGCTGAAGAGACTCATTGGCTTCCGCTTCCTTCACGCGGATACCAGTGAAGTCAGCGAGCTGCGCGGCATACTGCGTTGTGAACGCCGCCGGCATGTGTTGCACAAGAATTACCGCGGCAGGGAAGTCTGCCGTGAAGCCAGGCGCAATGCGCATTACCGTAGCTGGTCCGCCGGTGGAGGCCGCGAGGACCACCACGGGAAAGCGCTGGTCCAGTCCCGAAGTCGGGGCTGGGCGAGTGCTCGCCGGTGCGGGAGTCGAAGGCTTGGAGCCGGTCGCATTCTGGATTGAAAGGGCCAGTCGCGAAGCTGTACGCACGACGCGCACTTTGGCCGCCATGCGCACCTTACGCAGGAGCTCTTCCTTCACGCTCTGCATATCGAGATCGATGGCGCCGGAGGGCTTGGCCACAAATTCAATTGCCCCGAGTTCTAAGGCTCGCAGGGTGCTGGCTGCTCCTTCACGCGATTCAGAGCTCACGATCACGATTGGTTTTGGATTCGTGGTCATAATTTCGGCGGTAGCCTGGAGTCCGTCGACGTGAGGCATATTGATGTCCATGGTGATGACATCCGGCTTTAGGGATTCCGCCATCGCCACGGCCTCGCGGCCGTCCTTGGCATTGCCCACAACCTGCAGTTGATCGTCACCGCTGAAGATCCCCTCAAGGACCTTCCGCATGAATGAAGAATCATCCACGACGAGCACGCGAAACTTTTTGTTAGGGGTCGCCATTGTTCGTTTACGCTACCGGCGCTACAGGCCTGGGCGCCTCCGTTCCAATAAGCTGTTCGACCGCGGCAATCAGCTGATCTTCCTGTACTGGCTTGGTCAGGAACGCCGTGGCGCCTTCCTTTATCGCGCGATCGCGATGCTTTGCGCCGGCTCTTGACGTAACCACCATCACGGGGATCCGGCGCGTCGAGGGGCTCTGGCGCAGTTGCACCATCAGCTCGTAACCTGTCATGCGGGGCATTTCGAGGTCGGTGATGACGAGGTGGCAGCCGTGCTGGGTCACCAGTTCCGCGGCTTCGATCCCATCCGCCGCCAGTTTCACACGGTATCCGTTCTTCTCCAGCATCCGGCCTACGAATTTGCGCACGCTGATGGAGTCGTCCGCAACAACGATTACGCGCTCTTGCGCAACGCGGTCGATGGCTTCGGAAGGAATGCTTCCGCTGGCAATCGCCGCCGAACCGGGGGCAAAAATTCTTGCGGCGCTGGCGCTGGCCTGTATCTGGCGATGTTCGCTTGGTTCTGTCGCTACCATGCGGTTCAGATCAATTAGGAGGATGAGGCTGCCGTCGGGCGCGATCGTCGTGCCCGGGAAGAGTTTCACGCGACGCAGATATTCACCGAGATTCTTGATAACGATTTCGTCTTTGCCGAGTACTTCCTCGACGACTAGGCCGATCTTCCGGTTTCCCGCATTTGCCACCACCATGCGGAAGTAGCCGTTGATAGGCTCGAGAGGCGGCAAGCCCAGGTACGTGTCCAGACGCACCACTTCGGTTACGACGTCGCGCACCTTGGTCAATAATTTTCCACCGACGTCTTCGATTTCATCCGCGCGCAGGCGGCGAATTTCCTCGACGACCGCCAATGGCAGCGCGAAATTCGTCGTTCCACAGCGCACAAATAACGCAGGAGAGATGATCAGGGTCAGGGGCACCTTAAGCGTAAACTTCGTGCCCTTGCCACTCGTACTTTGAATTTCGATTTCGCCGTTGAGCGCGTTCAGGTTGGCCCGCACCACGTCAAGCCCGACTCCACGCCCGGCCAATTCGGTTTTAACTGGAGCAGTCGAGAAACCAGGATGGAAGAGCATTTCGCGAAGGTCGCGTTCTGTCAGCCGGTCCGCAGTCTCCTCCGAAACAAGGCCGCGTTCGATGGCGCTTTGCTTCACTCGGTCGTAGTTAATTCCCCCGCCGTCATCTTCCACTTCTATGTAGATGTGGTTTCCGCGGTGATAAGCGCGCAGCATGATATTCCCCCCGGCTGGTTTGCCCGCGGCCGTACGCTCAGCGCTTTGCTCGATGCCGTGCGCCACGGAATTACGCACCAGATGTACGAGTGGATCGGAAATTTGCTGAATGATATTGTTGTCGAGCTCGGTTTCACTTCCTGACAGGTCCAACTCCACATGCTTGCCAGTCGAAGTTGCGGCATCACGGACAGCGCGTGACAGCCGCGAATACAGCGTGCCGATCGGGACCATTCGGGCCGCGGTAATCTCGTCCTGCAGGTGATGAGCCAGCTTCGTAAATTCGTCGATGTCGCCTTCAACTCGCCCGATGAACCCTTCCAGTTGCGAGAGTACTTCGTTTACGTCCGCTGAAATTTCTGCCATGGACCGCGACAAAATATTGAAATCGTCGTAGCGGTCCATTTCCAACTCGCTAAACTCAGACCAAAAGGATTTATCTCCAGCAGCCGCGCTCGTCAGCATTTGCGGCGTCGGTTCGGGATTCCACGGTGTTTTAGCGCCGCGGCTATTGCTGATGCGATTGAATTCGTACTTTTCCTGGAATTCGGCAACTTTGCCTTGCAGCCGTTCTTTAGAGAAGCTCAGCGTGTCAACGAGTTTCTCGAGCTCCGCGACGCGACCCACCATGCGCGTGCGGTTGATCACTAGCTCACCGACCGTATTCATCATGCGGTCGAGCCGCGCCAACGCAATTCGAACCGACTTAACCGCCGAAGCCCCGCCCTGGGCTTGTTTTGCGGATTTCTTCGTGATCCCGCCGACGTGGGGCACCGCCACAATTTCTTTCGCGTGCTGAGTTTCCGTGGGGCTGGAGGCGTTCGCCGACGTTCCAGCCTCTTCCGGTTCCAGAGGGGCAAACTCTGCGATGCGCCCAAGCAGGGAATCTACACCGGTTCGCATTTCAATCTCATCGGACCATTGCCGGTGGAGCGTCTTCTTCAAAACGTCCACGGACTCGAGACACAGGTCCACCACTGCCGGCGATGGTTCAATCTCGCCATCGCGTAAACGCCCGATCAAGTCCTCGACGCGGTGCGCAATCCCTCCCAGTCTCTTCAGTCCGACTTGAGCGGCGGAGCCTTTTACCGTGTGGATCGCGCGAAATAGTTTGTTGATCTCTTCCGGATTGTTATTTCCTTCCAGAGAAATCAGGCAATCGCTGACCACCTGGAGATGCTCCTCCGCTTCCGGTTGGAAGAACTCCAGGATTTCGTCAGGCACCTCTTCGTCTAGCGGCAGGACATCAAAGTAAGAGCCCGTCGGCGCAGCAACCGCGGACTCATCTATGTCGTCCCCAGCCAACAGCTCAGCTGGTTGAGGGTGTGAAAAATTCGACGGCGGCGTTTCCGCGGGAAATGCAAATCGATAACGCTCCTTGAAGACAGCTATGTCATCGACGTTTTCCTTGCCCGTGTCGCTGATTTCCAGAAGATCCGTTTCCAGCAGCGAAATTCCATCCGAGAGGAATTCCGTCAATGGCCCATGAAGGTCGTTGCCAAGAGGCGCGTTCAGCGCATATTGAAAAACGTGCGCAAGTTTTCCTGCAATTTCAGAGAATCGCGGGAATCCGTAGCTTGCCGACGTGCCGCTCAGCGTATGCGCCGAAATGTAGAGCCGTTCCAGGTCTTCCCGGCGCGGTTCAACGTCTTGAAGCACGCTGACGTATTCCCGCAAGTATTGCAGGTTCTCCGAGGCTTCCTGGAGGAACATCTCGATGGCTTCGCGGTCTAGCGTGCTCACATCCGTCCCTCCGCCACGAGTTCCGGCTTTTGTAATTCATCCGCGGTCGGCTTCCGGTAGAGAATGCAATCGTTCAATACGATGGCCTGGAACTTCACCGGCATCTTGGAGATCGACTCCGAGTGCCCAAGGAACAAATATCCGCCCGGCTCCAACGTGTCGTAGAAACGCTGCACCAGCGAACGCCGCCGCTCTTCCGAGAAGTAAATCAGCACGTTCATGCAAAAAATCATGTCCATGCGGCCAACGTACACGGCCGAAGCGAGGTTCATCTGCGCGAACGAAATCATCTTGCGTAGCCGCGGCTTCATCTGCTGCCCGGCAGTCACTTCCATGAAGTGGTTTGCAAGTTGTTTCTCGCTCACGCTGGCGATGCTGCGCCCTTTGTAGATACCGCGTTCTGCGTGCTTCAGAGCGTGCCGGCCAACATCGGTTGCCAGGATTTCCACGTTCCAGGCATCCGCAAACGAGAGCGAATCCGCGATCGTGATGGCGATGGAATACGGCTCTTCGCCCGTCGAACAGCCGGCGCTCCAGATCCTTAGCGTGCGCGGATTGTTCCAGAACTTTTTTGCGTGAACTTCGGGCAGTGCGCGCTTCTCGAAGGCCTCATACACGCTCGGGTAGCGAAAGAAACTTGTCTCCTGCGTCAGCAGGCGCTCCAGCAGCCCTTCGTACTCAACGTTGGATTTGCGCATGGCGCGGAGCAGTTCCGTGCCGCGCTCCAGTCCTCTTGCGCGGAGGTGTTCACGCACACGCGTGGAGAAGAAGCGCTCGCGCGATTCATCGAAGCAAATTCCCGTCCGCTCTTCGATCAACATGCGAATCTCGCTCAGCTCGTGCTCGCTCAGCTCGTGCCCATGTCCCTGCCGTTCGCTCATCGTTCTCCCGTTTTCTGGGTCTTGCTCCTACGGCCGCCCTCTGGCGAAGAACGGCTACTTAACGAAGAGCGCCTGCCGGGATGGGCCGCTCGGAATTCTCATTTGCCGCGGCCGCTTTGGATGACGCGCGGAATTGCGCCAGGGCCTCGTTCAATTGATCTGACAATTTGACGAGCTGGCTTACCGTTGCCACCGTCCCGCGCGTTCCTTGCGACGTTTGCCGCGTAATGCTGGAAATAATCTGCATGGCGTGCGCGACACCTTCCGTTCCACGCACCTGCTGCTTTGACGCCAGCGAGATTTCCTGGACGAGTTCTGCCGACTGACGCACCACGTTGGAAATGGCGTCCAGCGCGCGGCCTGCCTGATCGGCGAGTTGTGCGCCTCCTTCCACTTCCTTCGTGCCTTCTTCCATGACGACCACGGCTTCGTTCGTCTCAGCTTGAATTGCCTTGATGAGCGCCGCGATGTCCTTGGTCGCGCTACGGCTATGTTCGGCCAGTTTGCGAACTTCGTCTGCGACCACCGCAAACCCGCGTCCCGCTTCGCCGGCGCGTGCCGCTTCGATGGCTGCGTTCAACGCCAGCAAGTTCGTCTGTTCCGTGATGTCGTTAATCACGTTGATAATTTCCGAAATTTCCAGAGAGCGGTCGCCGAGAGATTTGATCTTCTTGGCGGTCGCTTGCACGGATGCGCGAATGCGTTGCATGCCTTCGAGCGTGTCGCGCACGGCGCGGTTACCTTGTTCGGCGGCGTCCAGCGCGCGGCGTGCTGCTTCGGCGCTCGCTTCGGCGTTATTCGAAACCTGTTTCATGGAGACCGTCAGCTCTTCGACGGCGCTCGACGTATTCGTGATTTCCTGGTCTTGCTGGGTGGCTCCGGCTTGCATTTCATCCGCCGCCACCAGAATGTTGTTGGAGCACGTTGTCACTTCCATGGCCGCTTTGCGGACGCGTTCGAGAACCTTGGTGAAGTTGTCGAGCATGTAGTTGATCGAATCCGTGACGTTGCCGAGCGCGTCATTAGTCACCTTGCCTCGCTGCGACAAATCACCACGCGCCACCTGGTTGATGACGCTCAGCAGTTCCGTGATGCTGCGCTGCAGGGCATCATTCGCGTCTTGGTTGCTCGTTGCCTTGGAGACCTTGGCGACCGCGCGATTCAAGTTTTCCGCAATGTAGCCCAGCTCATCGTTCGAATTGACCTCTGCGCGCGCCCGCGGATCACCAGCCGCCAGCCGCTCAGAGAATTCCGCAAGGGCCTGCACAGGTCCCAGCAACGCGCCGAACCGCCATGCGAGAATGCCCCAAATCACCACCGAGAGTACGATGGCGAGGAGGACGCTTCCCCCGCCTGGCGAGCCGAAGTCCAAAAAGGACGCTTCGCCAGCCTTCTTCCCGGCGTTGAATGCCAGCCATAGGACGAAGCTGCCGGCTAGAGCGTTCAGCAGGACCAGCGTCCAGATTGTGGAACTCAGTCGCGATTTCATGCCATCCTCCAAATCTCTTCCGCGGAGCCCGCGCCTTCCATCGGCGCTGTCTCCACAAATCTCAAATACCAGGCCCCGGAAAAACCTCGAGCAGCCGGCGCAGATCGATCACGAGCGCCAGTCGGTCGTCATGCCGCAACATCCCGATGCAGTGCGGCACATTTTCCGGCGCTTGCTCGAGCAAATCCTCGGTGTTCACTGAATACGTTCCAATCACTTCGTCGGATGCAATGCCGACGCGAACGTTCTCGTGATTGGCTTCGCTGCTCAAGGAAGCGACCACTACGTGCTTGGGCAGCAATCCCGGTCGGCGGCCTTCTGTGATCGCAATGTCTATCAACGGCACGATGGCGCCGCGCAAATTGAAGATTCCAATCAGGTACGCCGGGCTAAGGGGAAGCTTTGTCAGCAACGGCCAATCCAGCACTTCCTCCACGTCCAGAACCGGAAGGCAGAATCGCTCGCGTCCACTGCGAAAGACGCAATACTGCGACTCCGGCGGGCGCTCTTCGATGGGGCCAAGAGCTTCAAGCAGATCGCCGGTATCGGCGTCTGCGGGAAGTGGTTCGAGATGGAAGTCTTCGCTCATGCCTATTTGCTTGCCCTTAGAATCATGCGAACCGCCGCACCGCGCGGAGCAAGTCCTCTCGTGTGAAGGGCTTGGTTACGTAGCCATCTGCGCCTTGCTGCTCGCCCCAGAACTTGTCGCTGGCGGAATCTTTCGACGTCACCATAATCACGGGAATCGAATTGAACTCCGCATTCCCCTTCAGATCGCGGCACACCTGAAAGCCGTTTCGCCCCGGCATGACGATGTCCAGCAAAATCACGCTCGGCCGCTCACTGGTTATGGTTTCCTCAACGCGCTTGGGGTCATGCAAGGCGATCGGCCAATAACCCTCTTTTTCCAGCAGACCTTGCATCAGCTTGACCTCGGCGGGCGAGTCGTCAACGATCAGGACTTTTTTGTGCACAGCCGTGCTCTCCCATAGTTGTCCACAGAGTAGAGGTGCACGTCAGCAGCCAGCCTTTGGGTTCCCCGTGCCCTTGTGTCGTGTTACGGCAAGTACCAATAAATGAGCAGGTTACAGCGGTTTAGGGAGGGCTTCAGTGGCGCCGAGTCGTTGACCCGGCTGCCTCTTCCGTCTCAGCTTGAGATGCATTCTCAGCTTCCTGCATCTCGCTTGCAAGCGATGAGAAACGCTGCATCACCTCGTTGATTCGCAGTGCCATACTGTGCATGGTTTTGATTTGCGCGAGCGACTGTGCAGAGAGTTGCCCGGGCTCCAGAAGGAGCAATTCGGCATTCCCCAGAACGGAAGTCAGCGCGTTATTTACGCTGTGCTTCATCTCCAGCATGTAGCGTCCAAGCGTGGCGTGGTTCTCGTTCTTGGCGGCGTTTCGCTCCGCCTGCCGCGCGATCTGCAGAGCCTTTGCCCGGCGCAAAGATTCACCGGCGACGAGCAGAAGTGTTTGCGCCCAATCTTCGCGAAGCGGAATGTGCAACAGTCTTGGGTATTTCGCTCGCAATTGGCCAAACTCCTGTGAATCAGCCGGAATACAGAGAATCACCGCGGTCGCAGGTTCGAGCGACCGCAATACGCCGGTAATTTTTCCTTTGCTGACAGGTCCAACAACGACAAGATCGTGCGACGGCGCATTCTGTTCATGCCATGAATCGCTGTTGAGCACAGTAATGTTCGGAGCCTGGCGTTCGGCCTGCCAGCAGGCCGTGAGCAGCCGGGCAAACTCGCTATCATCGGTCAGGATGACTACGTTGGCGTGTCGCAATGAAGAGCAGCTCCTTGGAGTTTCTCTCCGGCGTCGCCGGAGCAGTTCGCCATCGGCTACAGTTTTTCTGCTTCGTCCAGCGTTGAAAGCAGACGTTTCGTACTGATCCCAAGGTTTACCGCCGCCTCCGTGTCCTTCGCTTGCTTGGCCACATCCACGCGCTCCTGCAAACGGGTGACTTCTACTCGCGCCATGTTCATTGCTCGGTCAAGCGAGGTGGCGTTCCCGGTTTCCTTGGCTGATTCCATCGCCGCGGTGACCAGCACACGGGCTACGACGGCGCGCCGCAAATCTTCCGCGGACGGTCCGTCTTCGCTGACGAACGCCGTTACTTCCCAGGAGGACAGCAGAATTCGCGCTCCCCCGATCTTGACGGTGGTCATCGACCTTCCACGCGTGGGCGGCGTCGCGATCAGTTGCTCCCAAATCTGTTCCATGCAGTTTTCGAAGTCCAGCGCTACCGCGGAATCTGGCTCTGAGGCTCCAGCCACAGGGCGTTCCTTCGTTTTCGCGTTGGCTTTGGGAGCAGCGGATCCCTGGGAAGTTTTCTTCGCCGCCGGGGTTGATTTCGCCGGTTGACCTTGTAGTTGCTGAATTGCGCCTTCGCCCGCTTTTCCGACTGCCTTCTCCAGCGCTTGCTCGACGTCCGCGCGGAGCCCGAGCAGCTTATCGAACGCTTGGCTGACAGACCTTTCCGTGTACTCTTTCTGGAAGGGCTGTTTCCATTCTTCGGCAATCGTCAAAATCTTTGTTGGTGGTTCTGACGCAGAAAGCCCTAAACGATGGCAGTCGATGGTACGTACACCGGCGGATTGCAACTGGCTAAGTCCGGCGCGAATTGCGATCAAGTCCGCATGCATCAGTTCAATCAGCGTCCGGCGGAGGAGAAAATTAAACCGGATAAAGGCCACCAATGCCGCGGGATCGTAGAACATTCCCCCGGCCGTTTCCTTCACTTTGCGGCCCTGCTCGATAAAGTTCGTTTTTAGAATCTCCCGCAAGCTGCGGAGAGACCTCAATGATTCGATCATTTGCTCTAATGGCGCGCACCATGCGAGCGGGGCTGGATCTACCTCGCCAAGGACCGGCTCCATGACGTGCGCAACATCTGCTGGTTCGATCTGCTTGTGATAAATCTTAGCCGGTGCGCAGAGCGCAAAGTACTGCACCAGCAGGAAGTCAATCTTGTCCCGATCAACGTTGCTTTTCTTCGTCTTGCGTAGATGGCGTTGAATCAGGGCACGCAGCCCTGTTTCGCTGGCATTCAGCGTCGTCATCTGCAGCAGATGACGGAGCTGATGCACCAACACGCGCTGGTCCATCGAATCCAGCCATTCGTGCACCTGGCTGAAGATCTCCAGGTCCGGTTTCTCTGGAAGGTTACGCTTCGCCTGCGTAAAGGGAATTTCGATCTCCAGCTGTTTCGCCAGCGCCAGGTAGATCGGGAACACTGCCCGCGCTTCTTTCCATTGCGCCTGACGTGGACTTTCCGATCGAGCCGGAGCCGGGATATTCAACGTAGTCGTCTTGGTCACGGCTGTGTCACCACCCAGTCGCAGGGGCCTTGCAAGAATCGGACGGCCACCGCTTTGCGTCCTTCGTGATATTGCACGCCGACGACAGTTGCTTCCGTCGGCCGCCCTTCTCCAGTTGCTTCGATTCGCACGTGATCGTCGAACTCCAAAGGCAGGTTTGACACGAAAATTGCGTGCTCCGGGCCGCCATATTCCACGACGGCGGCCTCGCGAAGGCTGGTTGCACCTCCGCGCCGTGTGATCACCTGCACCGGAATTCGAATGGGCCGTGCATGTGGAAAGAAACGCGCCAACTGCTCTGCGCAATCTTGCCCATTTGCTGTGAGTGCCAGACCGCTGGATTTCCCCACGTTTCCTCTCGCCCTACAGCCTGATTCCACTCGATCTCTTACGGCAAGACACACTACTCACCGCGTGAGACGTAGACTTCCGCTGACAGAGATGCACGCTGGCCGCCAAATGGATAAGAGGGTCCGTCCGTTGCAACTTGCAGAAATGCTGAGGCTTAAGATTCTCTCTGTGTGTCTTGCTGGCTAAGTCGTCTCACGGTGAAACGTTTCCGTCTCACAGCGCGACATATCCGGAGGTTCCTAGAGGAATTGGTTTAAGACGTAGTATCGCTACTGGGGAGCCACTTGCGGCTCATCAGCTCCGCCACTTGCCCTTAGCGCGATGTTGTACCTCTTCAGTTTTCGATACAGTGTCGCACGGCTGATTCCAAGCATTTTCCCCGCCAGTGCTTTGTCGCCGTTCGCTTGCTCAAAAACACGCAGAATCGTCATTCGCTCCATCTCTGCAAGCGCTGTGGTGGACAAATTGGAGGCGTCCTGCGATGGCACGATCCCTGAATCTGCCTGTTCGCTCCGAATTGCGGGCGGCAGATCGGCGACATCGATGATTTTTCCGTCTCCCAGAGTCACCGCGCGCGCGATGCAATTCTCCAGTTCGCGGACGTTCCCTGGCCAGTCGTAGTGCAGCAGGCTTTTCATAGCCGCGGCCGTAACCTGAATATGCGATCCCTTGGCGTAGCGATCCAGAAAATGATGCACCAGAACCGGTATGTCCGAACGGCGCTCGCGCAGGGGAGGGAGGTGCACGGTCACCACATTCAGGCGAAAATACAAGTCCTTCCGAAACGTTCCAGCGCGATACGCGGCCTCCAGATCGCGGTTCGTCGCCGCGATCACGCGAACATCGACGTTAATCTTCTCGTTGCTACCCACCGGCCGCACTTCTTTCTCCTGCAAGACACGGAGTAATTTTGCCTGCATTTCCAGTGGCAGCTCTCCGATCTCGTCAAGAAAAATTGTCCCGCCATCGGCTGACTGGAAGAGGCCGGCCTTCGACTTTGTCGCGCCGGTAAAAGCGCCTTTCTCATATCCGAAAAGCTCGCTTTCCATCAGTGTCGGCACCAGCGATCCGCAATCAACCGCTACGAACGGCGTCTTTGCCATGGCTCCCCGGAAGTGAATCGCCCGAGCCGCAAGTTCTTTTCCCGTGCCGCTCTCGCCGGAAATCAGTACGGGTGTCCGAGTGTCTTTCAGCCTGGAAATCATCCGCAAAACGTCTTGGATATTTGCGGAGCTGCCGATGATTCCGTCGAGATTCTCTTCCGTCGTAACCCGCTCGCGCAAAAACTCATTTTCAGTGACCAGGCGCACCTTTTCTGCCATCCGCTGCAGCAATAGCCGCATTTTCTCCACACGAAACGGCTTTTCGATGTAGTCGTACGCCCCTAGCTTCATCGCATCCACAGCGGATTCGATCGAGCCGTGGCCGGTCATAATCGCAACTTCGGTATGCGGCAAAAGCTGTTTAGTTTGCTTCAGCAACTCCACCCCGGACATATTGGGCAGCTTCAGGTCGGTGAGTAGCAGGTCCGGCGTTTCGGTATCGAGCCGCGCCAGCGCCGCTTCCGCACTTTCCGCCTCGGCGCACACATATCCCAAAGTGTTTCCGATGGTCATGCACAGGCGGCGGATGCTCTGTTCGTCATCCACCACCAGCAGTCGTGTTTTCATCTCGTCGCTCATGGCTTCCCGAAAGTCTTTTCCACCATTGATATCAGTTGCTGCACCCGAAAAGGCTTCTCGATGCAGGGCGTTCCACTCTGTGCCAGAAAGGCCTGTGTATCGCTGTTCGCGGTGTCACCGCTGATCAAAATAATGCGCGCCTTCAATTCAGGCCGGTTTTTCTGAATCCACCCGTGCACTTCTGCTCCGTTTACCGCGCCGGGCATTCGAATGTCGGAAATCACGCCCGCGTACCGCCCATTCGAAAGCCTCTGCAATCCTTCCGCGCCCGACGAAGCATTCACCACGTCGTATCCCTTGCGTTCCAGCGCCGCCCGCAAAAACGCGGTGACCGATGGCTCATCTTCGATGAGCAGGATCGGCCCGCCCGTCCACAACGCCTGCTGCGCCTTCATCTACCCGCTTCTTTCGTCGCCGCGGCCGCAAGCGCCGCTTCCGTCGCCACGGGAATCCTTACCACAAACGTGCTCCCCGCTCCCTGTTCATTGTTCCAGCATTGAATTTCCCCGCCATGCGCCCGCACAATCCCGTAGCAAATGCTCAGCCCGAGTCCCGTCCCTTTACCCACTTGTTTGGTTGTATAAAATGGGTCGAAAATGCGCTGCGGATCACTAATCCCCGTTCCGTTATCGCTGATCGCCACTTCGATCATTTCCGCTTGTCGCCGCGTGTGAATCTTAATGCGTCCGCGCTGCCCCGCTTCCTGCACCGCATCGTACGCGTTGTTGAGTATGTTCAGAAACACTTGCTGCAGTTGCTGCGAATCGCCCAGTGCCGCCGCCAGCGCCTCTTCAAAATCCTCCACGACTTCCACGCCGTGACTTGCAAAATCGTAGCTACGCAGCTTGATCGTCTGCCGCAAAACGCTATTCACCTGCACGAGTTCCCGCTGCACCGGCCGCTGCCTCGCGAAACTCAGCAAATCCTGCACAATGTCTTTCGTTCGCTGCGTCTCATGCAGAATAATCTGTAAATCTTCGCGCGCCGACCCCGGCACGTCGGGATTCTCCAGCAACAAATCCGTGAAACCCAGAATCGCCGCCAGCGGGTTATTCACTTCATGCGCCACGCCGGAAACCAGCCGCCCGATCGTAGCCATTTTTTCGCTATGAGCCAACTTTGCTTGCAGCAGCGCCGCGTCGGTGATGTCCGTCATCACCACGACCACGCTGTTCACCGCATTCTGCTCGTCCCTCATCGGACTCAAGCTGATCGAAAAATGTCCCATTGAACCGTCGCTCCGCCGTACCCGCAGCTCCAAATTCTCCACTTGATGTCCGTGCGCCGTCGTCTCCAGTGCCGCGTCGAAATCCTCCCGGTGCGAAGCCTCCACCCAGTCCACCAGCCGGTGCCCGATCAATTCGCCTTCCTGATACCCCGCTTCATAACAGCGCCGGTTCGCGTAACTGATCAGCCCCGCCGTATCCAGCACCAGAATCATGCTCTGCGTCGTATTCAAAATCTTCTGATTGAAGTCGCGTTCCCGTTGCAGTTGCGATTGAAACGTCTTCTGTTCCGTAACATCCAGCATCAGGCCGCGAATCTGCGCGATGCGTCCGCGTGCGTCGCGCACCGCGGTGATGTTTTGCAGCGTGTGCAACAGCGTTCCATCTTTGCGCCGCAACGTTTCCTCGTAATTACGCAACACGCCTCGTTCCGAAAGCGCCTTCAAAAACTTGTCACGCGCTTCCGGCACAGGATACAAATGAGGACTTACGTCCGCGCGCAGCAATTCCTCCCTCGACGCATACCCCAGCATGCGCACCATCGCATCGTTTACGTCCAGAAATCTCCCGTCCGGCGTCGCGAAAAATAGTCCTTCCTGGATGCTGTCAAACAGCTCGCGGTACCGCCGTTCCGCCTCTCGCCGGTCGGTAATGTCCTTCAATACATGGATCGTGCGCGTGTCGTCATCAGACACGCCCGGCGTTCGCGAAGTCGAAACAAGGAAAATGCGCTCCGCCGAAGCGGCCACGTACTCTTCTTTCGCACGCTCGGTATCGCGGCAGAACGGACACGGCAGATCGCTCCCTGTTTCCGCAATCTGCCGCAAACTGCTCATGGCTTCGCCGACCAGCGCTACGGGCGGCACGCCAAGGTGCGACGCGAGCGACCGGTTCGTTCGAACGATATTCCACGTCCGGTCGTGGACCACGATGTAGTCGCTGATCGCATCGATGTCTTCCACCCACTGCCGTTTCGAACGCTCCAGTTGCGAGAATCGCCGGAAATTTTCCAGTGATAGCGCTGCGTGGCTCGCCAGCGCATGCAGCAATCGTTTTTCGTCCGCGCCCAGCGTCTTTCTCTTTCGCAGGAGGCACAGTGTTCCCAGCCTCTCATCGGCGCTTGCCGCGATCCTCACCAAGACGACCGCTCCCGGCTCTTCCGGAAGTGCCAACGCCGCCGCAGTTTCCTTGGGAATTGCACGCGCTTCCACATCGTTCTGGCTGTCCCGCGCACACGAAATGATCCAGCTCGCGGCCGCTTCCGCTGTTGATGCTCCGCCCGGCATCGCGTGAAGTTCAGTTTCGCGTCCACGGTATACCGCCACGCCGCCCCACATGGCGTCCAGCATTCGGGTCGAACGCAGCGCAAACTGTTCCAGAAAATCCGGCAGATGCCGCGACTGAGCCGCCTCAACGGCCAGTTCCATTAATTCTTCTGCGTGCCTGGACATCGTCGGGGAGAGCTCCACACCTCCGCGCCGGAGCGTGGAATGTCGCGATTCTCTCGTCTTTGTTCTGCGCATTGACAAAGGGGGAAGCGCCGCGCGTCTCAAAATGGGAGTCGTTGCTTCTCCCTAACCCTACCGGGGAGTCTCAATGTGAGTCAATTGCCGGGCCGCACCCTGTAGCGAAATCGCCTACAGCCGTCCGAGCTCTCCAATCTCTTCGCGTCTCAGCCTGAGACCTCAGCCCGGCAACATCAGCTCGCCTGAGACAATTGGTACGCCAAAGTCGCGTTGCCGCTGCCTTCCGAGTCTCTCCTAACTCGCTCTTCTTCCATTACTTACGCTCGTTCGACCGAGCCTCATTCGATTATACCCGCGCTTCTCCGCCATGGCACCCGACGTGCCTTCTCTTATGCGGGGAATCTTCACATCCTTCTAGGAGTGGTGTCGATGAGAATCAGCCGGTGGAGGAAGTGGGCCGTTGTAACAACCGCGGCGCTCATTTTTTCGGGCGCTTCCGGATTTGCCCAGTCCGGTTCGACAGATGAATCCAAACGCAAGGTCAAGATCAAGACCACCCCGGTATATCCGGAACTCGCCAGGCGAATGAATGTCGCGGGCAAGGTCAAGATTGAAGTGGTCATCACTCCCGATGGGCGCGTGAAAAGTACTCGCGTCGTCGGAGGTCATCCTTTGCTCGTTCAGGCCTGTCAGGACGCCGTGAAGGAATGGAAGTTTGTGCCTGCGCCGGAAGAGACCACGCAGGTTGTTGAGTTCGAATTTCATGCCAATTAAGCCATCGGATGCGGAAGGGTTGTTCCGGCAGAGGTCGTATTTACGTCGTCCTGCCGAGGTGAGCGGAGGCATTTTGCAATGACGATCGGAAAAAAGCTTTACGCGGGATTTGGCCTGATTCTTGGCATCCTCGTCCTGCTGTTCCTCGTGAACATTTTCGCGGGCTTCAAGGAAAAATCCGCGCGGACGGACGCCAGCACGGCACTGGAGAGCGTGCGCACTGTCGAGTCCGTACGCTATCAGATCATGCTGAATCGCCTCAACATGAACAACTTCCTCCTCAGCGGCGACCCTCGCGACGAAGAGAAGGTCAACAAAGGGCTCACCGACATTTCCGATCTCATCAAGCGTGGTGAATCGCAAGTCGGCAATGACATGGTTCGCACCGCGCTGATCCAGGTGGAAAGCACCGAAGCCAGTTGGGCTGACAATTTTGCCAAGCCGCTGATCGCCAAGCGCCACCAAGTCGATTCCGGCGACGCCACCGTCTCCGACCTCCAAATTTTCTATTTGCAAAAGGACCCCTCGTCCTGGCTGGCGAAGTCCTCTGTTGTTCTTGACCAAAGCAATGCCGATATCTCCAAATTTCTCGATCAAACCACAAAGTCGGCAAATACCGCGAGCTCGCTCAGCGCCTTCGTGACCATCGGCGGAACCTTGCTTGCCCTTGTCGCCGGTGGGTTTGTCGCCGTCTGGACCGCCAAGTCCATCACGGAACCTTTGACTCATCTCATCACCGTGGCTCGCGAAATCGGCGATTCCGGTGACCTCGACCAGAACATTGATATTCACCGCAACGACGAAATCGGGGCTTTGGCCACCACGTTTAACAACATGGTCGCCTATCTCAAGGAAATGGCTAGTGTGTCCATGGCCGTTGCCGAAGGCGATTTGACCGTCGAAGTCGTGCCGCGTTCCAAGCGCGATACTCTCGGCAACGCTTTTCTGCGCATGTCCCACGGCTTGCAGGAGCTTGTTCGCACCACGCGTGATTCGGCCGGCCAGGTTTCCGCCGGTTCCAATCAAGTGGCCGGCGCGGCTGATGAATCCGCCAAGGTCAGCGTTCAAGCCTCCTCCGCGATCGAAGAAGTCACCAGCACCATGCACGAGATGAGCATCAACGTGCAGAATGTTGTGAAAAATACCCAAGTTCAGGCCTCCAGCGTCGCGGAAACTTCCGCTTCCATCGATCAGATGGTCACTTCCATTCAGCGCGTTGCCGATACCGCCAAGGTCTTGCTTGATATCGCCAACCGCTCGCGCGAGGAAGTCGTTACTGGTATCCAGACCATGGAAAAGGCCACCGATGGCCTCAACCGCACCAACCAGGCCATCCAGTCGTCCGCGGAAATTATCAACATCCTCGGTCATCGCGCTGATGACATTGGCAAGATCATCGAAGTCATCGATGACCTCGCCGAACAGACCAACCTGCTTGCCCTTAACGCTGCCATCGAAGCCGCCCGCGCCGGTGAACATGGTCTTGGCTTCGCTGTCGTCGCCGACGAAGTTCGCAAACTGGCGGAAAAGTCCACGCAATCCACCAAGGAAATTGCCGACCTGATTCAAAGCATTCAGCGTGAAGCCCGCCAGGCCGTTGAAAATATGGAGCGCAGCACCCGCATCGTCGAGGAAGGCCTCACTCTCGGCAACGACCTTGGCTCCGCGCTGCACAAGATTTCCAATGTTGTCACTGAAGTCTACAAGTTCTCTCAGGAAATCGGCGCCGCCACCAACGAACAGTCTGTCGGCTCCTCGCAAATTGCCAAAGCCACCAGCCGCCTTACCGAAATTACCCAGGAAATCAATTCCGCCGTGGAAGAACAGGCTTCCGGCGCACAGGCCGTTGTCCGCGCAATGGATAAAATGCGCGAACTGGTGCAGCAGTCCGCTTCCAGTTCCACCGAGCTGTCCGCCGCCGCTGAACAGATGCTTAAGCTCTCGCGCAATTTGCTCGACAGCATGGACCGCTTTGTTCTCGACCGCGCCAACCAGCAGCGTCCGCGCCGTGGCGAATCCTACGGCAGTAAGCGTCGTGGCGGTGAGTCGGACCGTTCGCAGGAAGACGAATACGCTGAACTGGTTCGTTCCTAGAGGGCCGGAGACCTCTCGATGGAAAAAGATCTTCAAGTCGTCGGTTTTCGCATCGGCAATGAAACGTACGGCGTCCGCATCGCAGCCGTGCGCGAAATTGTGCGTGTGCCGGAGATTACTTCGGTCCCCAGCGCTCCCGATCTGATCGAAGGCGTCATCAACCTCCGCGGGAAAATCATTCCCGTCATGGACCTCCGCAAGCGGTTCGGACAAACCGAAATTCAGCCCGATAAGAAAAACCGCATTCTAGTCGTCGAGCTGGACAACAAGTTGATCGGACTTATCGTCAACGCGGCTTCGGAAGTCCTGAAGATTCCGCCCTCCGAGATCGAAGCCCCGGGCAGTGTCTTTGCGGAAGGCGAATCCGGATACGTCATTGGCGTAGGCAAACTGAAGGGACGCCTTATTATTCTGCTGGACATCTCGAAACTGTTGCATCGCCCGGAGTTCAAACGACTCGAGGAGGCCGCGGAACCCGTCGCTACTGCAAGGTAATGCTATTTCCGGCTTGCAGCTAAGGGCCGGACTTCGGGAACCGCCTCACGAAAACACCATGGGAACGATTACTGCCCAGGTCCAACTCACCGAAGCAGAGCTGAAGCTCCTCCAGACGCTGGTCTATCAGGAATGCGGCATGTTTTTTGATGAACGCCGCTCGCACTTCCTCAAAGACCGCCTGCAACGCCGTCTGAAAGCCTGTCAGCTCGACTCCTTCTATGCGTACTACCGCTTGCTCACCAGCAGGGAAGGACGCGCTGAACTGGCGCTGCTTCTCGAGAATCTGACCGTCAACGAAACGAGTTTCTTTCGCAATCGTCCGCAGCTCGATCTCCTGCAAAAATCTGTTCTGGAGGATATTCTGCGCCGCAAGCAGGAGCGCCGCGATTACACGTTGCGCGTTTGGAGCGCTGGCTGCTCCGCCGGGCAGGAGCCTTATACCGTCGCCATTTTGATCTGCGATGCGCTCGCGTATTACTACCTGCGGAATCCGCTCCCATTCGATATGCCGTCGCCCAAGCCCCTCATTCCTCCTCCATGGAAGGTGGAAATCGTTGCTTCGGACATCAGCTATGCCAGTCTCCGAGTTGGCCAGGAAGGCTTGTACACCGAGCAGCAGATGGAGCCCGTGGATTACACCTGCCGGCTTCGCTATTTCGAAAAGGCTGGCGATAAATACAAGGTCAAGCCGCAATTAAAGGAACTCGTGCAGTTCGACTTTCACAACCTGAAAACGGAGTTCTTGCCTCGCCGTAACGACATCATCCTCTGCCGCAATGTCATGATTTATTTCGACGAAGCCGAGCAAAAGCGCTTGATCGAAAAGTTTTGGCACTGTTGAATCCCAGCGGATACCTCTTTGTTGGGCATGCGGAAAGTTTGTTTGGGCTTGTCCCAGAAGTTTCGCATGGTTCACGAGAACAACGGCACCGCCTACCAGCGGAACGAGGTCACCACGTGAGTCGTCCCCGCGACGATCGTGGCGGCGAGTTGCGCGCTCTCTTCTTTGAGAGCGCCAATGAGATCCTCCAGTCCCTCAACGAAGCGGGCCTGGAGCTCGAAGCTCGTCCCTCGGATGAGGAAGTCATTCGCCGGATTCGTCGTGCCATCCACACTTTGAAAGGCGATTCCGCAGCTTGCGGATTCAACAAGCTGAGTGAGCTGGCGCACGAACTCGAGGATGTGCTTACTCCGGAGATTGCTCAGGCTCCGGGGGCGGATCTCGCGCAGTTGGTCCTCACCGCGGCGGATAGTTTTGGCTCTATGCTCGCCGCCTTTCAGCGGAAGACCGAACCGCCTGCGGTGCCGGTGCTCCACGCCATGATTCGCAAATTGCTCGAGGGGCCTGCTTCCGCGAAGCCGGCGGACCCTGCGCCCCTTCAATTGCCCGCGCAATTTGCCTGGACGGAATACGAGCAGCTCATGATTTCGGAAGCCGTGCACCGCGGCGAAACTGTCTACAACGTCGCTCTTCGCATCGATCCCAACAGCTTGATGCGTGCCGCCGCTTTCCAGCTCATTCGAAACGTTCTTCACGGCAGCGGTACAGTCATCGCCTTGCGGCCGGAAGACAATGTAGCCGCCGCCACAGTGGAAATCGTCGAAGCTGCCTTGGCAAGCCTCCAACCGGAGGAACGGCTTCTTCAGCGCTGCCGCATTCCTTCGATTGTTTCCGATGTGCGTCTCGAACGCGCGGCGACCGCCGAAACTCCGGAACATGAATTGCTCGGCGACCTATTGGAGGCGCAGGCGGCGAAACTAGCTGCTGGCGCCACTGATGCCGCCGAAGGCGCCTCAGCTGCGATCAGTCCCAGTGCTCCCGGTTCTGCTGCAACCACCGTTGCCGAAAGTACGCTTCGGGTCGATGCCACGCGCATCGATGCGGTCATGAATCTTGTCGGCGAATTGATCATTGGCAAGTCCATGCTCAATCGCACGCTGACCGAGTTTGACCAGAAGCATGCCCGAGATCCCTTGCGCGCCAAGCTTGCCGACGCGATGGCGTTTCAAGCTCGCATCCTCGATGAGCTGCACAAATGCGTTTTGAAAATCCGCATGGTGCCCGTCGAGCAGCTCTTCCGCCGTTTTCCTCGTGTCGTCCGCGATGTTGCCAAGCAGTGTGGCAAGGATGTGGCCCTGGACCTCTCCGGCCAGAACACCGATCTCGATAAGGGCATTCTTGACGCGCTTGCCGAGCCCCTTATGCACCTGGTGCGCAATGCGGTGGACCACGGCATTGAGCCCGCCGACGAGCGCTTGACTGCCGGAAAGGCCGCGCGCGGCACCGTCTATCTCAACGCTTATCATCAGGGCACGCAGGTCGTTGTCGAAATTCGCGACGATGGCCGTGGCATGGACCCTGCCCAATTGCGCGCCCGTGCTGTTGAAAAGGGTATCCTGAAGCCAGAAGAGGCCAAGCGCCTGACCGATCAAGAAACTCTCAATCTTATTTTCGAATCGGGCTTCAGCACGGCTTCCGAAGTGACGGAGGTTTCTGGCCGTGGCATCGGCATGGACGTCGTTCGAACCGTCCTCGACCGCCTCAAGGGAACTGTCCACATCTCGTCCCAATTAGGCCGCGGTACCACGATTCAACTTCGCGCGCCGCTTACTCTTGCAAGTATTCAGACCTTGCTTTTCCGCGTAGGAGGCCGTCTTTTCGCCGTACCGCTCTCTTCGGTAGTGGAGATTACGCGCATCACCGATCCAGAGATTCATCGTGTGGACCAGCGTGAAGTGCTGCGCCTTCGTGAACAGATTCTTACCCTTGTCCGGCTGGACCATCTTAGCCGTTTGCACAGCATCGACACACAGCCTGTTCGAAAGAAACATTTTGTTATCGTCATTGGCGCTGCAGAAAAGCGCTTTGGCCTGGTTGTGGATAGCCTCGTTGGAGAAGAAGAGCTCGTTATTAAAGCGCTTCCCGGCGAAATAGTTTCTAGTGATTTGGTCAGCGGCGCTTCCATTCTCGGTGACGGAACCGTTGTCCTCATCCTCAATGTTCCCGCGGTCCTTTCGCGGCTCTCTCGTGCCACTCCGCTCGGAGCAATCGCATGAGCGAACGTATCCGAGTCCTTGTCGTCGATGATTCCGCGCTCATGCGGAAACTGATTCCTGCGATCCTTGCGCGTGATTCGTCCATCGAAGTTGTCGGCACAGCGATGGATGGCGCTTTCGCTTTGAAGAAAATTGAAGAGCTGCAGCCGGATGTCGTTACGCTCGACCTGGAGATGCCGCGCATGGACGGCATGGAAATGCTGCGCCTTATCATGCGGCGCGCTCCGCTGCCGGTCATCCTCTTCAGCACGCATTCGAAAGAGGGCGGCTACGCCACGCTCAAAGCCCTGGCGATGGGCGCCGTGGATTTTCTGGCTAAACCCAAAGACGCTGCCGCCGGCCATCTCGAAAATATTGCCGACCAGTTGATCGCAAAAATAAAAGTCGCCAAGCGCGCCGTGGGCCGCAAACTTCCTCCTGCCGTTGTTGGCGAAGATTTGCATCCGCCGAAAAAAGGAAACCGCGCCACGCTGCCTCCGCGCCGCGTCATTGCCATCGGAATTTCCACCGGCGGTCCGAACGCGCTGCAATTTGTTTTGTCGCAAATTCCGGCGGATTTTCTTTCCACAATTTTGGTCGTGCAGCACATGCCCGAAGGTTTTACCGAAATGTTCGCGAAACGTCTGGACGAATGCTGCGCGCTTGAAGTTCACGAAGCGCGTTCCGGCGATCTCCTTCTGGCTGGCCGCGTGCTGATTTGTCCGGGAAATCGCCACATGATGGTTCGAAGGATGCCGCGTGGGGACATGGCGATTCTCTCCGATGGCCCTCCCGTGAACGGGCATCGTCCCTCCGCCGATGTTTTATTTCATTCCGTCGCGCAGGAGTTTGGTCTCACTAGTGTTGGAATTTTAATGACCGGCATGGGCGACGACGGCGCCGAAGGTCTTGGCGCGATCAAGGCCGCCGGCGGAATGACCGTCGCGCAAAGCGAAGACACTTGCGTCGTCAGCGGGATGCCGCGCGCGGCGATCGTTAAAGGTTATGCGAACAAAATTATTCCGCTCGATGGACTCGGCGCGTACCTGGTGAACAATTACGGCGTGGAACGCAGCGCCACGGAGAAAAACGAGAAGAACGAAAAGTCTGACAAGCACGACAAGATCGAAAGGACACCTGTACCATCCCAGCGCTCGTGAAAACGAGCGGCGGGATAAGGAGAAGGCCATGAAACAGTTTGCCGCTCTACTTCGAAAAGACAATCAGCCGGTTCGCTACCTGGTGGTGGACGATTCCGTCTTCGCGCGCAAGAATCTCATCAAAATGATCGAGATGTTCGGCGGCGAAGTGGCCGGCGAAGCCGGAGATGGCCTGACCGCCATCGCGGAATTCAACCGGATTAATCCGGACATCGTGCTGATGGACATCACCATGCCGCAGATGGAAGGGATCGAGGCGGTGGAGCGCATCGTGCGGCAGCACGCCAACGCGCGCATCGTCATGGTCTCGTCCGTCGGATACCAGGAAAATATCCTGGCGGCGCTCCAGAAAGGCGCGAAGCATTTCGTACAGAAGCCGGTGAAGCCGGAAGTCTTGTACGAAATTCTCCGGTACGTGCTGAGCGACGATCCCAACGCCGTCGGCGCGCCCGTCGCCTTGGCAGGAGAACACCGCTCATGAGAATGGAATTGATCCAGCCGTTCATCAACGCCGCGGACGCGGTTTTCGCGGAGTCGTTGCAAGGGCCGACGAAAATCGTGGACCTGGAAATGGACGAAGACGCGTATCGCCGCAAAGGCATCGCGGCGCTGATCGCCATCAGAGGCGACATTGAAGGACGCGTGATTCTGGACTTGTCGCCGGAAGTGGCGATGAAAGTGGCGAGCCAGCTTGCGGGCTCGGAAATTGAAGCGAGCGAGCAAGTGGTGAAGGAGACGGTTTGCGAATTGGCGAACATGGTCATCGGAAATTCGGTGACGCTGCTGAACGACCAGGGGTTTCACTTCAAAGTTTTCCCGCCGGAAGTTCACATGGACGAAACGGGTTTGGCAGGCAGCGCGGATACGGAAGCGCTGGTGATTTGCATTGAAACGCCGTGCGGCAACATTTATTTGAACATCGCGATGCACTATTTGCATCGGCGGCGGCAGGAACGCAACGCGATCCCGGCGCTGGACTGAAAATCTAATCCCAAGCAAATTCTCCGTCGACAGTCCTGGCCTAGTCGGGAGTCTTCGTTTAGGTATCCGGTTTCGCGTAAATGTTGCATCTAAAGGATTTAGCTTTGCTGCAAGTCTTTTGTTTGCAACACTTGGGCGGGGAGGCGCGTAAATGTTGCAGATAAAGGACTTGGGGAAGATGAAGCAACGAAGTGAAGTAAGGACGCCACGAGGTAAGGAAAGGACTTGGAGCAAGGCCAGCCCAACGCCCCGAGGTGCTCGGGGCTGGCGGGATATCCGTTCCATGACGGGAGCTTCGAGAGTGCGTGGACAGCGGTCAGTTGAGACATTGACAGGAAGCGTAGATCGGCGGGTGACAAAGGCCGCCGAGGATGGAACTTGGCGAACACGCGGAAGGATAGCATGGAAGTAAGGTTTGGCTAAATGATTTGCAGTGAACGGTCGAAATTGAACATCGAACGGCTATTATGGTGGGTGAATGGCTTCTTTTCTGTGAGAGCGAAACGAACAATAAAGGCAACTTCAACGACCGCACCCTGAAAACCGCAGGGTTGCGGCACCCAGATTCATCCTCCTGGGTTATCTCTGCGCCATCCGCCAAAGCGAAGACCCACTTGTAACACCGACACGTGGGGCACCCACAAAACCATCCTTCGCGCTTGCGGCTGGGCCACCCGTCCCGAGGTTTAGGCCGTATCGATGGTTGTTGGAACGATTCGTTTTCACCGAGAAATGATTCACCGTGAGAGTTCCAGAGCTTCGGTCCTCAACCACTCTGGCTACCACGCGGTGCTTCACAGCAGCGCCAGGGCGAAGTGTTGCTTGACAACGCCTTCTCTCTTATCGAGGGCCACCCAAATTCGTTTTAGGATTTATCGTCCGGGCCACCCGCCCAGCAAGCCCAGTACCCAGACTCCACAGCGCTTGACTGGTTGTCGTGCGCTTGTGCTCAATCATGTTGGTTACCACTGTTTGAGTTAGATTGGCCAGCCCACCAAGTAGGGCAGCGAAAGGTCGTGCCAGTTCCCATGATGCTCTTGGTCGCGCGGCGTCCGAACGAGTCATACGTAAAGCTCGCTGTGTTCCCTAGGTCCATCTGGCACTCGGGATCTATCCCACCCAGGTTTTGATAGCACTTTCATCGAGGCCATCTGTGGCGCGGTAATCTCCAGCGTCATCTCTCAAGGTCAAATTGGTAATGGACGTTCACCCATGCAACTTTCATCCTCTGAGCATGTACTTCAGAACGCTGACACGTAAGGCATCGTATCGAGACATTGGAATTGTCGGTCCACGTGACCTCAATTTTTTGTACTCTGTCAGCAGTCAGGGCGATATCTTTTTCATTGTCGTAACGCCCCGAGCTTGGGTGAACTGTCACCCAGCTCACCGGTTTTGTCGTGGCACCGCAATCTCGAAGAAAAACGGTGACCGTCAACTTGGAATCTGGCGATGGCTTCCTCCAGATGACCTCGTCTATGCAGGGAGAGCAACCCCCTAAGAGCAGCGCCGAAGCGAGAACTGACAGCAAAGCCGCGAAAATAACTCTATTGGTGGCAGCCCTGGTTATAGTAGTCATATCCGAGTTTGATTTGGTCTTGGTCGGCTTGGTCATCACCGTAGGGGGGACCTCCCCACCAATGACCTAGTTTTTGTGACCGAGTGGGATCGGATCTTGTCGAAGCCCAACCCGCCAGCCTAAGAGCAGCATTCTCAGGAACTCCGAGTGCGGCTGCCGTTGCACCGTAATTAAAGTTTCCAAACTCCTCGAAGGGTGACTTTTGATCAAGGGAGCCGAAATCATTCATCGTCCATCCTTGTTTGTAGTCCCATGGTCCTTTGCCACGCCACTTGTGATAGTAGTCGTCAATCATTAGAGGTGCTCCGAATACATTGTAGAGTAGGGGCGCGTCCGACTCTGCCTCAGCAATATTTTTGTCGATGTCCATACTGTCGAGGTGAAACGGGACTGATGGGCATTTGTCTTTATTTTTGTCCATCCCGAGAGGGTCGATCCAGTTTGGTGGACTGTTCTCGGCGGGTGGCCCAGAGGCCATTGCGTGAATGCCATTTTCCTTTCTTCCTTTAAACACAGCGAGATGATACCACCCTTATAGTTCACTAGAGCGTTAGAATACGCGGAAGTGTGCGGAAGTGTGCGGAAGTGTGGGTGCCCTACGTGTCGGTGTTACACGTGGGGGCTCTGAATCTGACCTATGCCCAGGAAACTAAAGCGCTACTACGGCCGGGGTGATCTGCACTTTCTTATCTTCAGCTGCTACCGGCGGTTACCGTTGCTAAGGACGGTTCGTGCACGGAACTTGTTTGTGCAGGCACTCGAAAAGATTCGCGAGCGGTACCGTTTCCTGTTGGTGGGGTACGTGGTGATGCCCGACCACGTGCATCTGCTGATCAGCGAGGCGCCAAAGGTCACACCATCGGTGGTGCTAAAAGCGCTGAAGCAGCGTGTCTCGCGAGACTTGCGGAAAAACAAGCGCCGGGTTTGGGACGCGCAGTTGCGGCTGCCCTTCATGGGTGCTGATGTGGATCTGCCGCGATTCTGGCAACCCAGATTCTACGACTTCAATGTTTACAGCCGGCGCAAGAAACGAGAGAAACTCGAATACAGGCACGCGAATCCCGTGAATCGCGGACTGGTGCGGAATTCCGGCACGTGGAAATGGAGTAGTTTTCTTTTTTATGAGAAAGGGGAGCGCGGATTGGTGACCATTGATCCCGTGGACTAGAGCGCCTTGAAACGACTACGCAAAGCGAAGACCCACGTGTAACACCGACACGTGGGGCACCCACAAAACCATCCTTCGCGCTTGCGGCTGGGCTACCCGCCAGTTCGCGATGTAGCGCGTGATCATCTCGGGATCAATGCGCTCGATCGCAATTCGGGGGCGACGCCCCTTGAGCCACCGTCCCCACCGATGCAGACGCGCCTCGGTGTAGGCCACCGACTGTGGACTGACGCCCCTCGCGCGATGAGACCCGAACTGAACTAAAGAGAGATTTCTCACACGAGTTCGAAATGACGGGCGGGCGGCGGGAATGAGAGGCGCCGGGTTGAAGGGACACGGGGTTGCGGCTGGCCACTATTTTTGGTCGGCGTAGAGGAGCTGAGCAAAGCCTGTTGTGTTGATGTCGCGGAACATGGGTGTTCGCGGCGGCAACAGGGATGGGTCGAGGAAATCGGTGTCGAAGTTGTAGCCGCGCGTGGGGGGTGAGTAGACCGTGTTGCAACACGGTCTAGTGCCGACGGCCTGGCGGTTGTAAAACATGCTGACAATCGAGCCTCGATAGTTCAGGGTCTGACCGCCCCAGTTCTCAATATAGCGAAGGAAGTTGTGCATGCCGCCATCGCTGCCGAAATCCGTGCCGGTGCCGGTTATCCAAGGGAAGCCCGGGCCCTTGCCCGCAAGGATGGCCACGCGATACCACGTGGTCGTAGCGTTCCTTTGTCCCAAATTGTAGGGAAAAGAAAAAGAGTTCAAATCGTTGAACTTGTTGGAAAGGAGTGTGACAGCATCCGCGATAACAGCGGAGCCGACGTGGGGATCCGTGAATCCCATGCCGGCGGAATTGGCGTTGTAGTCGCCTTGCACGTAGACGGGGTTCTCCGACGCGATCGTTAGACCGCACACAGAAGCCCCCGGGCAGGGAACCGCGTTCAAATACTGTTTGAGATTACTGCCGTTGACGACTTTCAGGGCGCGCCGGAACAAGAGCGGAGGATTCATGCGCGCGTCCTGCGCATTCCGGACATAGGAGCCGGGCCATACTGCGCCAACACCTGCGCAGGTTGAGGGCAACAGCGCTCTACCTACGGCATCGCCGAACATTCCGTTCGTTACGGAAGGAGCGGGCTTCATGCCGTAAGTGTAAAGAACACCGTTCTCATCGAGATCTTCACCTGGTATTTCGGCCCGTCCATCGGGGCAACCGTTGACTGCGTCGTTGGAATTCACAAAGTCATTGAAGCCGTATTCACCGGTTTCGTTTCCCGACGGAGATACAGGTGGCCATGCGCTCCTCAAGCCGCCGGTGGGGAGATAATTTCCGCGCCGATCAGTGAAGTACACGACGTAGTTATAAGGCTGATTCTGCGGGTCAAAGGCGCCAGGGCCATTCTTCCCGATCTGCCCGGTGAGCCAGCGCCCCAAATTCTTGGCGTCAAGCTCCACGTAGTGGATTACGCCGCCGAGTGTGACCGCGCCATTGAGAGGAGCGACGTCGCGGGCAAGTCCTTCGCGCGTGTCGAAGAGCACATTCGGCCAATAATCGTTGGAATTCGTAGGGATAGCCGGAAGCTTAGAGAAGTCGACGCCGCAGGCACCATTTGTGAGCGCATTAGAAGGGTTGTCTCGAACGCGTTCCAAACGAATGACTGCATCGGGATTGGGATCGGCACACATGGAGGGGGCAACCTGCGCGCCGGTAAGGGGTGGCTGATTGGGGAATTGAGTGGCCGGCGTAATGGCGAGGCCAGGATTCAGGTTGCGTCCCGCGATGCCGAGCTTAAGGATTTCCTGAGTCACATCCTGCCATCTGCCACAGGGAGGGTTGTACCCAATTTGGATCTCAATCTTGATGAAGCCGGTGATGATGGGATCCCACTTAGGCACCCAGTAGCCGTTGCCCGTGGCGTAACCCGTGGCCGGCACGGTGCCCGTCGCTCCACCGGTTCTGGCGGCTCCAGCCGCTGAAGTGCCCATCGGCGCGGGCACTGGATTGGGGTTGGACGTCGTGTACCAATTGGCGAGACTGCCAGGGTTACTGGCAGGATAGGAAGCAGGCATGGATGGATCCCATGCGAGTGTGCTGAGATCCACGGCCGGAGTTGCCGCGTCAACGCAGGGCAACAGCATAATGTCCTGCAAGTTGTCGGAAAGAAGAATTTTCATGCTGGCTTGCGAAAAGTAGCGCTCTCCCAGAAGAACAGAATCGTCGGCCTGTACCGGGCGGCGGATGATATCGACGGGCTGTCCGGGGACCAGCTTGTTTTTGGTCAACAATTCGATGGGTAAGCTGAGCTTTTTGGCGCCCGTGAGGCCGTTGATGAGATTGGAGTTGTAATTCGTTTTGGAAATAGTGGGCCAACTACCGTTTTTGTTTGATGGGGCTGAGTACGGCACAGGTGGCACGGGGGGCGGCATGCCATGGACACTGCCCTCGCCGACACCCAAGGCACGGTAGGAGCTAGCACCCGGTGACGTGGTCATCTTCACGGTCCCTGTCCAGCCGCCGGCGGCCAGCGTGAGTCCATTCATGATGTTGGTGCGAACCACTTCGCCGTAGACCGTAACTTTGTCCGAAAGTGTCAGGGTATTACCATTGCCTTCCGCGAGAAATAGATTCCGATTGGAATGAATCCGCCCACCGAAGTTGAAATCAGGACCGGCATGGAAACCGCAGTCCACATCGCAGAAGACGCCGAACTCAAATGCCGGAATGCCCACAGTTTGCGTGGTGCGCCGGAGCATGACCTCCGCATTGGAAGAAGTACGTGCGGTAACTGTTAGCGTATAGGGAGTGATCAGACCAGTCATACCTGCATACGGGCCGGACTTGACCTGCGCATCCGTAGCCAAAGGCTTGCCGGAGGGATCCGTAGGGAAGGTGAGAGTGTAACCAGGCGTCCCGTCGGCTGCCTGAAACGTGATGTCTCCAAGACTGGGAGGGGGATTCGCGGTGATGTTGTTCAATTCGGTAGCCGTCGGAGAGTAAGTGCTATCGAACAGAGTGCCGAGATCGGCAGTCATTTTTTCCAGGCCAGCTTCCGCGCCGTAGAACGCGCGCGTTTCCTGTCTCGCTCCTCCGGTAAGCTGCTGGCCGGTCGTAACCAAAACGAAAAATCCCACGAGCAAACTGGAAAGCAACACCAGTACAAGAAGCGTGGTGACAAGCGCCATACCAGAATCGCGTTTAGTCGGTTTATTGTTCGTTTTCATGTGGCGGACTCCCGCTACTGGTACCTGTTGAAGTAGGACAAGCTGCGAAGGCTGACCTGGGTCGACATATTGTCCCTAAGGTATTTGGAGGTCCTGCTCTGGGGCCGATTGGACCGCGCTCCCAGGAAAACATTCACAGAACGAATATTGCTTTCGCTCAGCCCAGGCGGGACCGTGGATTGCTTTGCAAAGAACGTGGGCGGTGTGTTCCCATCCACAAAGTTGTAGCGAACTGTCAAAGCCTCTACAACGTCCCCGACGGGCTGGGCAATGTTAAAGTTCAACTGCCGCATCAGACGCGGACGCAATGGGTCCGCAACATTGTCTAGATAATAGGTAATCATAAAGATGCGCGTGGCCGTGATGGGTGGCCAGGCACCGGGAGAAGTCTGCAACTGAAGGATGGTGCCTTGCGGAGCGCGCGTTTGGTTGAAGCCAAACTTGTCGATAGCAGTGTCCCTCGCAAAGTTGAGCTGTTGACCATTAACCGTCGTAACGGTTTGAATCGCTGTCGCGCCCGCCGGATTCGTGAACAGGATGAGGTCTCCAACCTGAATTGGTACCCGGGCCTTGGATAGATTGTTGCAAGCCGGGTCAAAGGTGACCGAATCGCCCGTGGAACTGATCGCGCCATTGCATGCAGGCGTGGTCCCAACGGCTGCGCGGGTAATGGGAGCAGAATCCATGGACTCCCCGGTGTTCGACGTGTTGTCCTCATAGAGAAGCGTCAGAATATCCGAGGGCGTGCCGGGGTTTGAGGAGGAAGTGTCGAAGATTGGGACCGCGGGTCCAAGGTTTGTGCCCAAACTGACCGCGGGAAGTATCGTGCCCGAAAAAGTGGCCGGGGTCAGATTTGGGCGGTTGATGGTGGCGCCTCCCCCGGAAGGAATGCTAATGCCTGAAGGCGGTATGCCCGTCCCCGTAAAGACCAGGTCCCTTGAGATCAGGTCCATGGAGGCGCGGAGGTTGTCGTTCAGATCTGCTGTGAGCGTCACGACTTCGTTGCTCCTGAGCGCATCGGTAAATGCGCCAACGGCTGCAGCAATGAGCACAAGGCTTATGACCATTGCCACCAGGAACTCAATCATGGTGAAACCAATTTGCTTCCTCAAGATCGGCTCCTTCTTTGGCTCAGGCCCAGGGCGAAATGTAACTGATGAATGTCTGGGTCTTCTGCCCGCCTACGGCCATGTAGCGCATGATCACCGTAATCTGCCTCAGATTCAGAACGGTGTTACCGGTTTTATCAACGACCGTGGTGATTTGGATTTCCCTCGTCATGCCCGACAAAGGGATGACAGTGTCGTCGCTGGTACCGATGATTCCATCAGGTCCTGGCCCGGTGATCACAACATCCGGGTGGGCTGTATCGTCATTGAGGGTTCCCACCAGACCGTCGTTGCCCGGGGCGTACAACGGCTGAGGCCCGTCCTTAAAAATTCCGCCTTGCGAGATGTTTTGAATCTGATCCCAGGACTTCTCCTGGGAGTTCCGCGCGGTAAAAATAGCTTCGATGGCCTGTTCCGCTTTCTTCTTGGCAATGTAGTCGTACTGCGTTGTCGCTGAAACTTTGAGTCCTTGAGTCATTACGTCAATCATGGAGAGGACTCCAATCGCCAGTACGAGCATGGCGATCAGAGTTTCGAGTAACGTAAACCCCGCTGAATGTTTCTTAAGAAGCGCATGGTTCCGGAATTTCAAGAGTGCCCTCTCATTCCTGCCATGTGGTGCCGTCCCAACGATAAGGACGCACACGCCCGGTTGTGCCGAGAACAGTCACCGCCCGCGCGGATACCTTATTTCCAGGAATACAGGTGAAGATAGTTCCGTTAACGGGTATACCCACAGCAGCGCCAAAACTTCCATCGCTCAGAAACTCGGTGACCGTTACGGCGGCGCCCGGATTTCCCGCGTTTACGAAAGTTACTGACTGAATGTTTCCAAAACCCATTGGTGTATCGGGGACACCTGGCATTAGACAGAACTGAGCTCCAGTCAGCGGTACGGTTGATAGTGTGACTGGTAGTCCTCCGTTTGGCGGCACCTGCTGCAACTGCATGGTGCCCGCGGCCGGGGAAATGTTAACGATCACGGCGCGCCGGTCAGCAATTGCGGTGTTTCGAGCAACCCGCATTTGTTGAATTACTTGATCCATGGCTGAGTTGGATTTGAAGGTTGGTAAGACGTTCGCAGCTTGGATAAACACAAATCCGGAGATGACACCGATGCAAGCAAGGAGAATGAGAAGCTCTATGAGGGAGTACCCGTTTCGGTTCCGATCACCCAGTTTTCTGCGTGAGCGAACATTCATTTCTACCCCTCAGCAAAACTCTGCGACGTTTTCAGGCCACCGGATGGCGTGTTCTCGCAATCGTCGCTGTCATAAGAAGGTGCTCATGACAGAGACGGCTACGAACCGCGCGAAGGGCCGTCACTGTCCCCCACTAACGTATAGAGCGAAGGAGGGTGACCGTAAACTGGCCTCAGGCACAGAATTGGTTCACTGGCCGGAAGTTTGATCGTCCAGACCATTTGGCATTTTCGCTGTTCAAGTAACTGAGCGCCTAACAAGAACGCCAATACGAGGAACGGGAGGAGCGGAGGGAAAGAAAACTAGAAACTGGAAAGCAGAAAGTAGAAAGCCGAAAGGAAGAAAGGCGAAGGGCGATTCAAGGCGAGGAAGATAGCGGCTATAGCCGCCGCTACAAGGAGAAGCGGGGCGGGGAGTTAGCGGGAGGCGGCGGTGATGGGGACGCCGAGTTCCTTGAGTTTGGCGCGGGCGAGGCGATCTTCGTCGCTGCCGGGGAAACGTTTGATGACTTCGCGGAGTTCGCGGACGCCGCCGTTCTTTTGGCCGAGTTCAAGAAGTGCCATGCCTTTTCGGAGACGCGCGGGGCCGAGCTTGAAACTCTTGGGATAGTTGGAGAGGACTTTGTCGTAGGCTGCGACGGCGTCAACATACTGCTTCTGCTTGTAAAAGATTTCGCCGAGGTAGAACTGAGCGTTGGAGGCGAGATCGGTTTCGGAGTAGTACTTGAGGTAGTCCTCAAATTCGGAGCGGGCGAGATCGTATTTGCCGCTGGTGATGTCGCGAAGACCGTTGGAATAAAGCGTGTCGGCGGAAGGCGCGCCAGCGGGAATGCCGCCGGAACCGGAACCTCCAGAATAAGCGGTGGGCTTTGTTGTACCGGTTGTGCCGGTCGAGGAAGTGGGAGTGGCGAGGCCCGCAGCCGGAGCCGACGTGGCGCCACTGGAGATCTTGGCATCGAGACTTTGCACGGAGTTCTGGAGATCAACGAGCTGCTGGTTGAGCTTGCCGAGGCGGGACTTGATTTCTTCGAGGTTGTCCGAGAGACCCTGGACCTGCGTGGACATGGTGTCCAGGCGAGCGCCGGCATTGGCCTGAACGTCCTGAACGGACTTCTGGAGCGAGCTCATGGTGGAGCCAAGCTTGCCGACGGTGTCACTGGATTGGCTGATGAGCGTCTTCATGACAGTGTTGTCTTGTGTGACCTGCGTGGAGAGATCCTTCTGGCCCTGGAGAAGGGAGGTGACGTCGCGCTGAAGCTCGATAAGTTCACGGGCGACGGCTTCGGCAGGACGAGGGCCGACCAGGCTTCCGGCGAGAGCGCCAGCCAAAACGGCGGCGCTAAAAATAGCAATGTGACGAATACGCATGAACATCCTCCTAAGGGCTACTAAGGGACTCCGCAGGGCTGCAAACGAATGAAGGCTGCTGGGCAGCCAACAAAAAATCCTACAGGCCAGGGGAACAACTCCCACTCTAATAAGAGAGCCGCGAGGTGGCAAGGGTTTGCCTGGCCTCGCGGCTGAATTCGTTACCAAACGGTCATGGCGGCGGACAGGGTGAAGCGGCTCAGTTAGCTTTGACGAAGTGGCCGCGGCGGTTCTGCTGCCAGCAGGCTTCGTTGCTCTCCCTGCAGAAAGGCTTCTCCTTGCCGAAGCTGACAGTGCTCAAGCGGTCAGCAGAAACGCCCAGAGAAACGAGATACTGTTTGACGGCGTTGGCGCGTCGATCGCCGAGACCAAGGTTGTATTCGGTGGAACCACGCTCGTCGCAATGGCCTTCAACGGTGACCTTGATGGACGGGTGCGCTTTCAGGTAATCAGCGGTTTTCGAGAGCGCCGTACGAGCGTCGGGACGAATGTCTGCTTTGTCGTAGTCGAAATAGGCGTCGCGCACTTCCTGGTTAAAATCGGGCTCGGGCTCCACTTTCTGAGGCGGTGGAGGAGGCGCATTGACGGTGACAGTAGCCGTGGCGCTGGTGGAGCCGCCAGGGCCGGACGCGGTGATCGTGTAGGTCGCGGTGTCGGAGGGCGTGACCTTGGCTGTGCCCTGAGCCGGCACGGCGCCAACTCCTGGATCGATGGAGAGTTGCGTAGCGTCCGTGGAATTCCAGCTCAAAGTGGACGATTCACCTGCATTGACGGAAGACGGGCTAGCCTGCAAAGTTACCGTGGGACGCGCGGGCGCCGGTGCGGGCGCCGGCGGCGTTGGCGG